>WNEZ01000073.1_pt1 | contig 95622 bp, 90 predicted proteins | sample 5400521 | NCBI WGS metagenome assembly WNEZ01 (sample SAMN13153339, study PRJNA577476) | soil metagenome | isolation source: 120 cm saprolite under Douglas fir tree site 2 hole 1 replicate 1 | place: USA:California | collected 2015-04-18
AACATCTACAAAATCGCGCCCACTGCCGCAGGTGCGACCGTCACGACCGCGCTGCCGCCCGAAGCTTCGCGCGCCGCGCAACTGCCGCCGCTCCGCGGAACAGGATCCGCGATCACGGCCTATCTCGAGCAGCCCGCCGCCGGCCTGCTGCCGCCCGAGACGCGATTCCAGACCGCGCCCGTCAGCAGCTCGCTCCACCTCGCCTACCTCGGGCCTCCGACCATCGGAGTCGGCGTCAGCTCGTTCGGCACCGGAGTCGCGGGAAGCGTCAGCGCCTACTTCAGCGACGTCCTCGGCGAAAACAATGTCGGGCTGAGCTTCGAGGGCGGCGGGACGGGCGGGATCGGAACGTTCGGCGATCAACTCGCCGGCGAAGTCTTCTACCTCAACCAGAAACATCGATGGAACTGGGGCGTGGACTACACCCACCTTCCGTTCGTCAGCGCATTCACCGGCGCCGGACAAACTGTCGTCACGATCAATGGGCAGAGAGTCGTCGCGGATGTCATTCAGCAGGAGCGCGACATCAGCCGTTACGACGATGTGTCGGGCGTCATTCAGTATCCGTTCAGCACGACACGACGCGTCGAGTTTTCCGGAGGCATTCAGCGCCAGAGTCTGAAGGCCGAAATCGAGACCGTCACGATCGTGGGAAACACGATCATCGACGACAGGACCGAACAGCTTCCCGGCAATTTCGGACTGAATCTCGGGCGAGCGTCGGCGGCATTCGTCGGCGACAGCGCGATTTTCGGCTTCCTCTCGCCCATCATGGGGTCGCGATATCGCGCGGAAGTCGACACGCTCGCCGGCAATCTCCACTTCAACACCGTCCTGGGCGACTATCGAAAATATTTCTTCGCGCGTCCGGTCACCTTCGCAGTCCGCGGCGTCCACTACGGCCGCTACGGCCGCGATTCCGAGGATACCCGGATCCAGCCGTTGTTCGTGGGCGATCCGTCGCTGGTCCACGGTTACGAATTCAATTCGATCAATCTCGATGAGTGCGTCGCCACGAAGACCAACCCCAACGCCTGTCCGGTTTTCGACCGGCTGTTCGGTTCGAGGATCGGGGTGATCAACGCCGAGGCCCGCATTCCGCTGTTCGGCACGAAGGAATTCGGACTGGCGACCGGATTCATTCCGACGGAGCTCTTCTTCTTCACCGACGCCGGCGTGGCGTGGTCGCAAGGACAGCATCCGCGCATCCGCTTCGACAGCAAGACATCCGAGCGCGTTCCGAGCGTCAGCAGCGGCGTCGGCGCGCGGCTGCTGCTCAGCTACATTCCGCTGGAGTTCTACTGGGCCAAACCGTATCAGCGGCCCAAGGCGGGCTGGGTTTTCGGATTCAATATCATTCCCGGCTGGTGAGCCCTCACCCGGTCCCGCTCTGCGGGACCACCCTCTCCCCGCAAGCGGGGAGAGGGACGGGGTGAGGGGTGATGATCGACATCTCTCAGAGCAAATTCGACGAGCTGGTCGAGCAAGCCCTCGGCGAGCTGCCGGATCGCTTCAAATCGCTCATCGATAATGTGGCGGTGGTGGTCGAGGAAGAGCCCTCCGAGGAGGATTACGATCTCCTCGAGGACGCGGGCAACGAGCTTCTAGGCATCTTTCGCACGCATCCGCCGCTGCCGTCACAGATCGTGATTTTTCGCGGGTCGATCCTGCGGATCGCGCGCAATCATCGCGACGCGGTCCGGCAGATTCGCGAAACCGTCATCCACGAGCTCGGGCACTACTTCGGACTGGACGACGATGGGATGGCGTACTGAGCGGGCTCAGGTCGCCGTCATTCGGATCGCACCACACGCTCAGAGTCTTCGCACCGCGAGAAGGCCGGCGGCCGCGAGCGCCAGCGCGAGTGCGACCAATCCCTCGGGGCTGAACGTCGGAATTGACGCGGCAAATGCCGCACGCGGCTCGCCGACCACCGTAAGGCCGTTGAGCTGATCAAGGCCAGTATTCACAGTCGCGAGAATTGCTCCGCTCTGCAAGTCGACGCGCCGGACGAGCGGTCCACCCCCCGCCCAAAATGACGTCCCGTCAGTTGCAAGTGCCAGAAGCTGTGAGGGCACCGGATACGTCCGCACAACTGCGCCCGAAGTGGGGTCGATGAGAACCACGCCGGCCGCTCCGTCCGTCACAAGGATCAGGCCGGAAGGGAGCACCCGCAGGTCTCCGGCAACGCCGGGCGGCAGCGTCGTCGCTAGCGGTGGAAGCGCTACGCCCCGGCAGACATCGAATCGATAAACCGTTGGGACGGTGTCTGTGAAATACATCGTGCACTGATCGGGTGCAAGGTCGATGAATTGCGCAAAGGGAGTGCCTGGAGTGTACATCGCTACGACCTGACCTGACGGAGAGATCTTGGAAATCCGCGAGTAACTGATATACACATTGCCATTTTGATCCGGTGAAAGAGAAGCGCCCTCCTGAAGAGGCACCGAGAAGCTCGACTGCGATCCGTCATCGTTGATCTTGACGAGAGAACCTCCGAAGGCGTCGCTGAGAGCCAACAGATTTCCGAAGCGATCACTGGCGATTGGGCCGACCAAATTGCCTGGAGACGTTGTGGTGATCGTCCGAATGAACGCGCCTTGGGGCGTGAAGGCGTCGAGGCGCACGAAACCGACTGACGGAGGCGGAGAAGGATAGACGATGAGCTTGACTCCCGAGGTAATCAGCGACCCTGCTGGCGCCACGGACGCCACCGAAGGGCTGGCGAGGAGCGCCACCACCAGGGAAAACGCGGTTCTTATAGTGACTCTCACTTGAGCCCGCTCCGCAATTGCTGAATATGGTTAACCGTGACCGTCGTGATGCCGATGCCTAGAGGGTCGTCTACGAAGATAACCGGCGGTAAAGCGAACATCGTCCGCGCCTCGTTGAGCGCAACGCGCAACTCCGACAGATGGATCGCCTTTACGATTGTTGTGCCTGGCGTCAGCGTGGCGTCCGTAAAGGTCGCCGGCGAAAGTCCAACGGCTGCGCCCAGATAATTTACTCCTTGTCTAAGCTCGAAGATGTGGGTGGCCTTGATCGGAGTATTTCCAGGGGTCGCCGGATCGTCCGTGAAACTCATCGTCACAGCCGGATCGATGTTGCTAAACCCGGAATAGCTACTACCGTCGGCCGCCTTCGCGCGAACCTTATAGAGATGAGCGGTGTTTGATGTGGCGCCCGAATGCGTGAAAGACGTGTTCGTCGATGTGCCGAGCAGACTAAAAGCTTGGCCGCCCGAGCTTTCCCAGATCTCGAACGACGCCGGAATGGTCGCGCTTGTCCAGTGAAGGCTCACTGTTGTGGAATCAGTCGCTGCCGCGTCCAGCGCACGAGGAGTTGTCAGTGACGCTAGCGGGTCGTAAGCGTTGTAGACCACCAATGCAAAGTCCTGCGAGCTGGAGTTGCCGGACTGCCTGTTGACACTCACCGTAAATGAGGTGTCGCCAGCGGCGAAGAATCGCACCAGCTCGACATTGTTCGCTGAGTCATATGGGACGGTATCAGAGCAGCCATACGAGTGCGACGTTTCCCCCTTCGTCTCATCCGTTACTTCGAGCACATTTCCGATGTATCTGGCGGAACATGGAGATCCAATTTGCACCGACAGGTCGAGGTCGTTCACAAGCGGAGTCGCCGTGTGGTCACTGGTGTAGTTGTTCATCAATCCGGTTACCGCAGGAGCATCGGTCCAAACCAGTACAACTTTCACAGGGAGATTTCCGTCGTGAACGCGGTAGTTGAAGGACCAGCTCTGAACGCCGCTCGACAGCTGGACCGTCTGATTTACAAAGACTCGTGACGGATACGGATTCAGGATCTCGTCGATGCTGAGTCTTCCGAAGCCTTGCTGGGAGTTTGGAATGGGGCCGATCGTCGTTCTTGGAAGTCCCAGGTGGCAACGTCAAGAGAGGGTTGAGGGTCGGGCAATGGATGGTAGGATCCGGGTCAGGATTCGGATTCTGCTCGTCGATGTTGCCAGCCGAAGCGGTCAGCGTAATTGGGGGGCCGGACATAGCATTGGAATTGGCGCGTCGAGACCAAGGTACTCAGCGATCCCAACATTGAACCCATCGGCTGCAAGAGTATCGCAGTACCCACACAGACTCTTCAGCCACTGCGTGTACCTGCTGTGATTGATCGGAATGCCGGTCGCAGTGATGTTGCTCGAAATTCCAATGGCAACTCGTTCGTCGGAGGGCAGGAGCGTCGGTACGCTCGTTAGTCCGATCACGAGCGGCATGTCGCGGATCGTCGGGACTGCAGAACCATCAAAAGTCGCCGTGATGCGGGTCTCGTCGCCGATGACCTCGACCTTCGGCGCATCGACCGCCAATTGTCGAATACGATCAACGACAGCCGTGCCAGTCGTTCTCGGCACTTCAATGACGATGAGTCCCCTGGATCCGGGCGGGACGTCGACGAAATCCGCTTTCAACGACGGGTGGTAGAGGTCAGTGAATTGCACGAATGGTCGCGTTGCGGCGACGACCATCTGCTCCGGTGTTGCAGCCACGATCAATGTATTAAATGGCACGTACTGAACCGCCTGGATGCCAAGCGCTGTGAGCTCATCGACCCAGGACGCCTTGATCGGCGCGTGGAACTGCAGCAGAAAAAGGCCTGTCTCGCCCGACGAATAGGGGCCTCGCAGCAGCTTTCCGGGATTTGACGCTGCCGTGCCAAATCGAGAGTCGATCTTGCCATGAGGCAGGTAGATCAAATCGAAGTTGTCGCGAACGACAGCGCTCACACCCGCGGCAGCTGCCCGCGCGGCAACTATCTGAACTTGCGTCTGAGCAACAGAAAGGACCGTGCCGCCTTCATACGTCTCTATAACCTGCGCATCAAAGCCGCTCGATATTTGTGCCGGCGCGGTCGCGTTCGGCTGCACAAACAAGAGGAGCTTGCTCCGTCCCGCTATCGGAGCGGCAAACACGCTGCTCGCGACAAGAAGGCTAGCGCTGACGGCCAACCCGAGGGCGGAACGCGCAAAGCGGAACTTCGTCATAAGTATCTCCTACTGCAACGAGAGCAGCACGAGGATTTCGCCTTGACCGGCGGACAATGGCTCGAGCGCTTTTCCGATGATGGTTCCAGGTCTGTGGATCTTTGCGCCCGCAATCTCGATCGGCTCCGAATACATCGCGGTGCCGGAAAGATCGCTCGTCACAAGGAGATCTCCCACCGCGATTGAGTGCCGTGTTGCGTCGACTCGCACTCGGACGCGCCCTGTTGTAGCTACTTTGATTTTGTTGGGAGCACCTTCACCGAGGGTGATGCCCGGTTGCGCGGAAACTACGCCGGCGACCTTCGTGTCATAGGCGAAGGTTGACGCAGCGACTTCTTTGCCCGGGCGCAAGACGACAACAGTGCTGGGTTCTAGTTCTTCCGATGCAGGAACCCACTCGGCTAGATCTTGATATTTGGCAACAATGTTTCCGCCGGTCACGGTGCCGCTGAAGTTCGCGTCACCCACGACCTCGAGTTTGTGACTCGGATTAGTCACTCCACCTATCCCAACGTTGCCCGAGGCGCTTATCCGCATTACTTCAAAATTTCCATTGTTTACGCTCGCGGGGCTGAATATCAGCGCAGCGTCGACGGACGAGCTGCCTGTCGCAGTCACGAGCGAGTCGATGCGCCCGGCATTGACGTAGCCGACTCCCATGTACGCCCCAAAGAGAAACGTGCCGGCGTAATCAAGCGCCACTAAATTCGTCGGAGAGCCAACAGAACCGCGCGAATGCGCGAGGAAAATTGTTGCGGGCGAACTGCTGGCGCCGCTGTTGAATTCGACTTCCGCGTACTGTCCCGCCACGTGTAATTTTTGCGAGGGAGTGGTCGTACCGATGCCCACATTGCCGTCGGACCGAACGCGAAACAATTCGGTCGTGCCGGAGTTTCGGACGATGAATGCAGAACTTGTGTCTGATGTGCCGGTTGTGGCAACGACGTTGTTACTACTGGTATCGACTTGCGAATCCGGCTTTGGCCGCAGCCGTATTACGGTGAGAAATGCACTCTTGCCATACGCGGCAAGTGCGGCCGCCTGGTCGCCGCGCTCCAGCACAGCCTCAGATGCGTAGATCGTTTGAGAGGAAAGCGAACATATGATTAGCAGGAAGACTGCGACAACTGTAACGCCACGTACGTCACGCATCGAACGATCCTCCTCTTCGATATGACCTATTCAATGCGTAGTGACTGGGCGGCCCAGATTGCTACCCTACCCCCCCAAAAAAGTTTCAGACCCGCCGGTGCCCCGCAACCTCCCCCGCTGGCCAAAGCTCGGCTTTGGCCGATGATTTAAACTCATCGCCATGCCCCCGCCCGGACGGCTGTCCAGCATTGCTCTGACCATCGTCGCTGTCGCGGTGGAGCTCCAGGCGCAGCGTCATCGCGCTGCTCCTTCGACGTCGGACCGCTTTTGCGATTTCGGCACGAACGTCGCCGGCGTCTCGGTGCCTGCCGAATTGTGTCTGCGCAAGTTTGCGGATGTGCCGACGCCGCGCGTCCTGCTGTTCGCGCCCAACGGCGATCTCTTCGTCGCATCGCCCAAGCGACGGACACCGGGCGCTGCGCCACCGGGAGCGGGTGCAATCTTTCTTTTTCGCGAAGGCGACCTCGGGACGCCGCCTGCCCGCATCACGTTCGCCGAAGGAGACGCCTATCAGGCCGTGCACGGCATCCTGATCGCCAATGGCTTCTTCTATTACACCGTCGCCGAGGCGGTGTATCGCGTGCCTTACGCCGTTGGTGCGACCGCCATCAGTCCATCGACGCCGGCAATGGTCGCGTCATTCATGCCGCAATCGGCAAATATCTACTTCCGATTCACGCACTCACTGGCCGCCGCGAACGACGGCTCGCTCTATGTCAGCTCGGGCCAGATGGACAACAACACCTGTCCGGTCGAGGACGTGCGCCTCGGATCGGTGCTCAGGATCGGATCCGGCCACGATCTCCGCGGCGACATCGTGATCAACGGCCTGCGCAATCCGCTGTACATCCGCTGCATGCCGTGGAACTCCTGCTACGCCGCCGAATTGAGCGGCGACCCGTGGGAGGCCGTCGGAGGAACGGAAAAGTTGATCGAGCTCCGCGACGGCGACAATTTCGGATATCCCTGCTGTGTGCAGCGCGGAATTCCGAACCCCGACATTCAGCCGATGCCCAATTGCGCCGCCGTCTCCGTGCCGCAGCGAACGTTCAAGCTTCACGACACTCCCTTCGGCTTCGACTGGGAGCGGGACTTCGGATGGCCCGATCTCTACACCGGCGCCTTTTTCGTCGGTCTCCACGGCAGCTTCGGCGAATGGATCAACGCCGGCCTGCGATGGGCGCCGACGGATCCGACCACGCACCTTCCCACCCACGGCCTCATCGATTTCGTTACCGCTGGCAAGGGCCAAACGATCTCGCGCGTCGCGGACGTTCGGTTTGCGCCCGACGGCCGGCTGTTCTTCACCGATGACGAGGGTGGCGCGATCTATTGGATCGCGCCGCGGTCACTGCATCGACCTCGCCGCTGAATCGACCATCCGCGCGATGCCGAGCGGATTCGATTCCCTCAGCTCCTCGGGAAGGGCTGCCTCCGGCGCGTTCTGCCACGCGACCGGACGCGCGAATCGCTCGATCGCGCGCGTGCCCACGGACGTCGATCGGCCATCGGAGGTCGCGGGATAGGGACCGCCATGCACCATCGCGGGCACGACCTCCACGCCAGTCGGATAACCGTTGAAGACGATGCGCCCGACTTTCGTCTCCAGAATTTGAATGAGCTCGCGGTACTCGCCGATCTCGCCTTCGGCGGCGTGAATGGTGGCCGTCAACTGCCCTTCCAGCCGCCGCGCGATCTCGAGCAGTTGCTCGCGATCGTCGATTTCGACGACCAGCGTCGACGGCCCGAAGACTTCCTCCATCAATTCTTCGTGATCGAGGAATGTCGCAGCATTGGTCGCGAACAGCGCTGCGCCCCCCTCGACAAAAGCGCGCCGATTGGCGAGCGATGTAAAACGCGCCACACCCGCTTGGTACGCATCGGCGATCGACGGCGTCAGCATCGGCGCCGACGGCGTTGCCGCCATCCGTTTCGCCAGCTCTTCGACGAAAGGTCCCGGTTCGCGCGCGATGACGAGTCCCGGATTCGTGCAGAACTGCCCGACGCCTAAGGTGACCGAGGCGTGCAAGCCGGCCGCGATTTCGGCGCCGCGTTCGCGCAGCGCGCGCGGCAGGATGAAAACGGGATTGATGCTCCCCATTTCCGCGAAGACCGGAATCGGCTCCCGACGCGCCGCAGCGGTGTCCATCAGCGCGCGGCCGCCGCGACGCGATCCGGTGAAGGCGACCGCCTTGATCAAAGGATGCTTCACCATCTCGATGCCCGCTTCATAACCTTCGATCAGCGCGAAGACGCCTGGCGGGACGACTTCCGAGATCGCCCGCGCGGTCAGCTTGGAGGTTTCGGGATGCGCCGGATGCGCCTTCACGATCACCGGACAGCCGGCAGCGAGCGCGGAAGCGGTGTCGCCGCCGGGCACCGAAAAAGCGAGCGGAAAGTTGCTGGCGCCAAACACCGCCACCGGTCCGAGCGGACGCAGCATCGAGCGGACGTCGATTTTGCCGTGGTCGATGCGCGCATCGACCCACGATCCTTCTTCGACCAGACCGGCGAACATCCGCAACTGATTGCACGTTCGCCCGAGCTCGTTTTTGAAGCGCGGGATGCCGAGCGAGGTCTCCCGGCTGGCAGTCGCGACGATTGCCTCGCCGTTTGCTTCGAGGCGTGACGCGATCGAGCGCAGCAGCTCCCCTTTTTTGCGACCGCTCAGCCAGCCGTAGCTCGCGAACGCGTCGGACGCCGCGCGCGCCGCTCGATCGACGTCGTTCATACGCGCGGCCGCGAAGCGATAGCGGATCGAATGATGTACAGGGCCGCCTTGCGCTCATCGCCGGCGAGAGTCAGGCGCGGCGGCCTGACGTGCTCGCTTCCCATCCCGACTTCCTGTTGCACGAGCTTGATGAGCTGTACGAACTTCGGCACGGTGTCGAGCCGCAGCAGAGGCAGGAACCATGAATAGATGTCCGCGCCCTGGAAGAGCGCCACCGATTCTTTTGGCAGGGCATTGACCAATCCGGCAATCCATCCGACCGCGCCCGCCGCGATTCCTTCCACGATCAAGTCATCGACGCCGACGAAGATCGCCATCGGCCGTCGCATGACCGCTTTGATCGCGGCGATGCGGCGGACATCGGCAGAGGATTCTTTTACTGCCTGAAGATTCTGATGCTCTGACGCCAGCTCGGCGACCTGCTCGGGCAAGAAGTCAGTCCGGTACGCGATCGGATTGTTGTAGAGCATGCACGAGAGCTTGGTAGCGCGCAGCACCGCCTCAATGTGCGCTTTCATCTCGCGCCAATCGGTCGAGTAGACGTACGGCGGCAGCACCATCAACCCGCTGCACCCGATCTCCTCGGCCTTTTTCGCGAGGCGGACCGCGGCGGCGGTGCTCAGCGCCGAGATCGAGGCAACCACCGGCGCCTTGCTCCGAAGGCATGTCTTCACGACCGCGACTTTCTCATCGAATTCGAGCGTCGCCCCCTCGCCCAGCGATCCGAGCGCCACGATTGCGGCGCAACCGTTTTCGATCATCCATGACGCGTGCTTGGCGAGGAAATCGTGATCGACGCTCAGGTCTTCGCGAAACGGCGTCGTGATCGCGGGAATGACACCTTTCCAGTTCATGCGTACCGATCCGGCGAGAGCTTTTCGATCGCAATCGACGTCTTCTCCCCCGCCAGCACCTCGGTCATCAACTTGCCGGTGATGGGACCGAGGCTGAGGCCCATCATGGCATGGCCGGTGGCCACGGAGAGATTTGAATATCGCGCGAAGCGGCCGATGTACGGCAAACCGTCCGGTGAGCATGGACGCAGGCCGGCCCACGGTTTCACATCGCGAAAATCGTCGGCGCTGAAATCCGAAAGATACTTCGGGACGGCCTTCACGATTCCGCGCACCCGAGCGGGATTGATCGAGAGATCGGTGCCGGTGATCTCCATGGTTCCCCCGAATCGGAGCGCGCCGTTCATCGGCGTCACCGCCACGCGCGCCTCCGAAAGGATCAAGGCGTGCGCCGGTTTCTGTCTCGGATTTTGCAGCGTGAGGCTGTAGCCCTTTCCGGCCTGCATGGGCAGATGCAGTTTGAGTTCGCGCGCAATCTCCGATGACCACGCCCCGCTACAGATCACGTATTCGTCAGCGTTGAAGTCAGAAACGACACGATTTCCGTCAGCGCGCAACGCAACGCCCGTGTTCCACCGCACCTGAACGCGCTTCTTCAGGGCGCTCATGAAGCGCCAGGGCGCGAGGTAGGCGTCCTTCGGGAAATAGATTCCACCCGCGACGGTCATCCGAAGATCGGGTTCCATCGCGGCGATTTTCTTCGCATCGAGAATCTCGACCGGCAGGCCGAGCTCGCGCGCCATTCCCGCCGTCGCGACCTCATGCTGCAAACCCTCCTCGGTGTTGCAAACCATGACGATGCCGTTTTTCTCGAGGAGGAAGTCGTCGCCCCAGTCGCGAGCGAGCTGGACGAAACACCCGCGGCTCGCGAGATTGAGCTCGAGAATCAGCGGCGATGTTCGCAGAACGTGCTCGACCGTCGCGGCTCGGTAAAACTTCCAGGCCCATTCGATCAGGCTCGGATCGAGACGCGGCTTCATGTAGAACGGACTCTCCGGATTCCACATCCACTTCAGCGCGAGGCGAATCGCGCCCGGCGCGGCCAGCGGCACGAAGTGGCTCGGCGTGATCATTCCGGCATTGCCATACGAACATCCGAGGTCGGTTTCGGATCCGCGATCGCACACGGTGACGCGGTCGCCGCGCTCCGCGGCGTAGTAGGCGGTGCACAGCCCGATGACGCCTCCGCCGACGATGAGGATGTCCTTCATGGGGTCAGGTCTTTCATTCTCGCTTCACTCTACAGGGCGCAGACTCTGCGTTCATGATGGGGTCAGGTCTTTCATTCGCGCTTCGCACTACAGGGCGCAGACTCTACGGCAGGTGGACACAAGCGCGAATCAAAGACCTGACCCCACTCCGATCCCCCAGCAAAACGGGTCCCGCTCGTCGAGAATCAGCGTCGCTTCGCCGTTGACGTAGGCCGAGCCGCGGATGGTCGGTCGAATGGCGTTGTCGACGACATCGACGTGCCCTTCGAACAGGCTGCCGACGATGCTCTCCTGCCTCCAGACTTTTCCCGGCGCGAGTTTTCCGTCCTCGTAGAGGCAGGCCATCTTCGCGCTCGTGCCGGTGCCGCATGGCGATCGGTCGTAGGCTCTTCCCGGGCACAAGACGAAGTTCCGGCTATCGGCGTCGCGGCGATGCGGCGGACCAAACAGCTCCACATGATCGATGCGCGCGCCATCCTTTCCGGTGATGCCTTCGCGTTCGAGAGTCTGGCGAATCGCCCACGTGAAGTCAGTCAGTCGCTCGACATTGTCGAGCTCCAGATCGTGGCGCTGCTGATTGACCAGGAAAAACCAGTTTCCGCCCCACGCGATGTCGCCGGAAACCTCACCATTGATCTGTACATTTTTTCGAAATCGGTAACTGGGGACATTGCTCACGGAAACGTCGCCGTCGTCGTGCAGCTCGGCGCTCACGACGCCGACCGGCGTTTCGATGCGATGCACACCAGGCTCGAGCCGGCCAATGTAAGCGAGCGTCGTGACGACACCGATCGTTCCGTGACCGCACATGCCGAGGTAGCCGACGTTGTTGAAGAAGATGACGCCGGCGGCACAGGTGGAGTCCTGCGGCGGTACGAGCAGCGCGCCGACGACCGGATCCGATCCGCGCGGCTCGTTGACGACCGCGGAGCGATAGCGATCGAAGTCGCGTCGGAACCGCTCGCGGCGATCGGCGATCGGGCCGCCACCGAGATCCGGCCCACCCTCCAAAATCACCCGCGTCGGCTCCCCCTCGGTATGCGAATCGACCACTCGGATCCGTTGCATCGGCCGATGAGTATACGTTCATGAAAATGGGCCCGAAATCCACACCGGTGGATGTTTCGGAATTGCGAACAGCGGTTTCTCTACGACTTAGCTGCGTGTCTTATCGGCAATGGCCCTGCAGCGCTGATTGGTAGTCATCGGAGGAACCATGAAACGTGCCCTCGTTCTCGTCATCGCTCTCGTCGTCGCATGCACATCGTTGCCTAACAAACCCGGAACCGTCAGCGGAACGGTCGCCGATGGGCAGGGCAATCCGTTGCCGGGCGTAACGGTGACGCTGGGCCAGCAATCGACCGTCACCGATCCGAAAGGCCATTACGAATTCAGAAATGTCCCTCCCGGGAAATACGAATTGCGAGTCCAGCTGGAAGGCTTCACTGAGAAGAAAATGCGCCTCGCAGTTGCGGACAAGGAGGTTCGCCGCGACGCGAAGCTCTCATCCAGCGTCTCAGAAGCCATTACCGTCGCTGCAGAGAGTCCGTACGTGGTGAGCGGCGGAATCGCAGGCGGAAGAGTGCAAGCGCTTCAATTGCCGGCCGCCGTTCCGATGTCGAACGTCGAGCGGCCGAGCACTGCCGAATACGCAAAGATCGCCGAGAACGGATTCATCGACACGAAGAATGAGAAGACCACCACTTTCTCGATCGATGTCGACGGCGCCTCTTACGCCAACGTCCGTCGATTTCTGAACGCCAACATGCTTCCGCCGGCCGAAGCCGTCCGCGTCGAAGAGATGATCAATTACTTCACGTACAGCTATCCGCAACCCAGCGACGGGCGGCCGTTCAGCGTGGCCAGCGAAGTGGCCGGATGCCCATGGAACCCGAATCACCGCCTGCTGCGCGTCGGCATCCAGGGAAAGACGATCGACCAGTGGAAGCTCGCGCCCAACAATCTCGTCTTTCTGCTCGACGTCTCGGGATCGATGATGCCGCCCGAGCGTCTGCCGCTTCTCAAGTCGGCATTTCGACTGCTGGTCGAGCAGCTCCGTCCCGAAGATTCGGTGGCCATCGTCGTTTACGCCGGTGCAGCCGGAGTCGTGCTGCCACAGACCTCCGGAGCCAACAAGCAGACGATCCTGGCCGCACTCGACCAGCTCCAGGCCGGCGGCTCGACCGCTGGGGGCGCAGGAATCGAGCTGGCCTACAAAACCGCCGAGGAGAATTTCGCAACTGACGGGAACAATCGCGTCATCCTCGCCACCGACGGCGACTTCAACGTCGGAATGACCGGCGACGCGCTGATCAATGTCATCGAGGAAAAGCGCAAGAAGGGCATCTATCTGACCTGCATCGGCGTCGGAGACGACAACTACAAAGATGCCTTCATGGAATCTCTTGCCGATAAAGGTAACGGTAATTATTACTATCTCGACAACATCAACGAGGCCAAGAAGGTCTTCGTCCACCAGCTCCAGGGAACGCTGGTCGCGATCGCGAAGGACGTGAAGGTACAGCTGGAATTCGATCCGCGGGTCGTGACGTCCTATCGCCAGATCGGATACGAGGACCGCGCGCTGGCCAACAAAGACTTCGCAGACGACACCAAAGACGCCGGCGAGCTCGGGTCGGGGCATTCGGTCACCGCGCTTTACGAAATCTCCACCACCGGTCGCGGCCAGATCGCGGAGCTGCGCCTGCGCTACAAAGATCCGCATGCCGATACCAGTCAGTTGATCACTGCGCGCGTTGTCGACGAAGGGCGCAGCATCTATGAGTCGTCCTCCGATCTGCAATTTGCAACGGCGGTGGCGGAGTTCGGCATGCTGCTCAGAAAGTCGCAGTACAAAGGAAGCGCCACCTACGCCGATGTGCTCGCGCTGGCGCGCGCGATGCGTGGAGCGGACCTGGAAGGCTACCGCGACGAATTTCTCAGGATGGTCGAGACCTCGCGGACGTTGTCGGGCGAAGCGCCGCAGGCGATCGCGAGGCAGTGATGGCCCCTCAACCGGCCCTTCGCTTCGCTCAGGGTTCTCATGATCCTTCGCCCCGCGAAGCGGGGAGAAGGTGCCGCGAAGCGGCGGATGAGGGGCGCGCCAGTCGCGAATATGCAGCGTTGCCTCGCGGCGATACGCCTGCTTCGAAATCAGGTCCGTGATCACGACGCGGAGCTTGTAATCGCCGGCCGCGAGTTTCGAAACGTCGATCGGATTGCCCAGGCCATAGTGTCCGGGCGCGCCCTTGAGAGGAGTGGCGATGGCGGGAACGGGCGGCCCGGAAATCGCGGTCGGACCTTCGAACGTCGTCTTGGTCGTAATGTGCGGCGTGCGGTCCTCGGCGATCGACGGATTCCGCAGCTCCGCAAAAACCCACACCTCCTCCGTCTTTCGAAATGAGGCGTCCGGCTTCGGGATGACCTTGGTGCTCCCGAATGCGAATGGATCGAGCGGCCGCTGCGCGCTCTTGAGAATGTAGACATCGCGCGACAAGATCAGGCGCGAGACTCCCGCCGTCGTTGGCTCGAGCGCGTCCGGTTCGAAGTCGACGCGCGCCATCGCGATGATCTCGCCGCGGCGCGCAACGCCGAACGTTCCGCTCGACTTCTTCAGCGGCACGACCAGCGAGCGCTCCACGAAGAGGTCATCGTGCGAGAGCTGCACCGGCAGCGATTCGTTATAAGTCGCGATGCGATGGCCGGTGCTGTCTTNCTGCAGGCCGGCGACCGGCGGCAGCACCAGCTGCAGCGCGATGAATGGCGTTCCGTCGGCGGCCACGAATTCACCCCATGCCGCCGTCAACGACGGCGCGTTGCCGGGCTGATAGCGGTCGAGGGCGTCGCGAAATCTCGGATTGAGGAGCGCACGCGCGTTGGCGTCGTACTCCCGGCGAGCGTTGACGTTGTCGTTCAGTCGCTCGTTATCGATTGCTGTCTTCGGCGTGCGCTCCGGCAAGGTCTGGCCCGCCAGAGGGGTCGCAAGCAACAGCAGGAGCATCGCCAGGTTTCGCATGGGTCGATTATCGTAGATTCGATGTGCGCGACCTGCCAACTGCTCGGAGATTCGCAATGGTGGGGAGAGAGGATGGCATCAGATCGTTGGGAAACGTGCGACGAGCCATCCCAGTTTCGCAGCCTGGAGAGAATTTCAGCGAAGACCTACAGATGTCCCGAGTGCGGTTATTCTACGAGTTCGACGAAGGCGGAGGCGCGTGGCTGAACGCCGAATGGACGACCTACTATCTCGATCGTGTTCCGCCGCCGGATCCGAATGAGCACTCAAGCTGGAAGGAGCGACTCCTTACCGAACTGTCGAGCAGCGATGAACGAGTCCGCGAAGAAGCCGCGTGGACGATCGTCAGACGGGAACTGGAAGACGACGACGCAACCCTTGCTGCGCTGAGAGTTCTCGAACAGCAGGTGAACCGAGGAGTGATCGACGATCGAATGCGGCACGGGAGTCTGCACGGCGTTTCTGCACGAGAACGGTTCGACCTACGATTACATGACGGTCGGGCGACTCCTGAGCTCGGACGATGCCTCCATCGCCCTCGGTGCGTTACAGGCAATTCACCGCGGCAGCGCGCTCAGCTCCTGGGGTCCTGCGGCGATCGTTCAGATGCTGCAGAATTTTGCCTCAGGAGACGAACCTCAGCGGTCGCTGGCGCTGGAAATCCTGCGCCGAAAAAAAGCCGGCTAATCGCGAGGAATCTCGAAGGGCAGCTCGTCGTCAGCGGCAGCCTCCCGCTCGATTTTGAGCTCATCCCAATCGCGCAACGTGTCGTCACTGTCGATATTGTAGGAACGAATGTCTTCCATTTCTCTCTCCGCACTCAGAATTGAGCTGCCTCAGTTGAACCGTCCAGCGCCGTCGTCGAAGACTGTCCGGCGCTGATGACTTTCATGACCTCGTCGAAATAGCCGGTGCCGACTTCATGCTGGTGTTTGGTAGCGGTGTAGCCGCGATCCTCGGCCGCAAACTCCGACTGCTGCAGCCGCGAGTAGGCCGGCATGCCTTCCTCTTTGAACTCGCGCGCCAGCTCGAACATCGAGTAGTTGAGCGCGTGAAAACCCGCCAGCGTGACGAATTGGAAGCGGTAGCCCATGGCCGCCAGCTCGCGCTGAAATTCGGCGATGGTCGGGGCATCGAGTTTCTTCGCCCAGTTGAATGACGGCGAGCAGTTGTACGCCAGCATCTTTCCGGGATACACCTTGTGGACTTCCTGCGCGAATCGGCGCGCCTCGTCCAGATCGGGCGTCGATGTCTCGCACCACAACAGATCGGCATAGGGTGCATAGGCGATTGCGCGCGCGATGGCCATCTCGAGTCCACCCTTGATGGCGAAGAAACCTTCAGGAGTCCGATCTCCGCTGATGAATGGCTGATCGCGTTCGTCGACGTCGCTGGTGAGCAGCGTCGCGCTATTCGCGTCGGTACGCGCGACGACCAGCGTCGGAACACCCATGACATCGGCCGCCAGACGGGCCGCCGTCAAGGTGCGAATGAAGCACGACGTCGGCACCAGGACCTTGCCGCCGAGGTGACCACACTTCTTTTCGGAGGCGAGTTGGTCTTCGAAGTGGACCGCCGCCGCTCCCGCCTCGATCATTGTCTTCATCAGCTCGAAGGCGTTAAGGGGACCGCCGAAGCCCGCCTCGGCGTCGGCCACGATCGGCGCAAACCAATGCGTCTCGTGGCGGCCTTCACTGGAATCGATTTGATCGGCGCGCTGCAGCGTCTGATTGATCCGCTTGACGACTTGCGGGACCGAATTCGACGGATACAGACTCTGATCGGGATACATGTGGCCGGCCAGGTTCGCGTCGGCGGCCACTTGCCATCCGCTCAGGTAGATCGCTTTGAGTCCGGCGCGCACTTGCTGCATGGCCTGATTGCCGGTGAGTGCGCCTAACGCGCTGACGTACGGCTCTTCGTGCAGCAGATTCCACAACCGCTCCGCTCCCATCTGGGCGAGCGTGTACTGGATCTCGATCGACCCGCGAAGCCGAAGCACATCCTCGGCGGTGTAATCGCGGGCGATTCCGTCCCAACGCGGATCGGTCTCCCACTGGCGTTCGAGCACGTTCGGATCGCGAAGCGCGTGCAATCGTCTGGTCATGGTTTCTCCCCTTTCTCCACTTTCTCCACTTTCAAGAGTTCGTCGTAAGCCGGAATGGTCAGAAAATCGGCGAGCGCGTCGCTCGCGGTCAGCCGATCGAAAAGCGCCGCAGCGGTTTTGAGGTGCGGGCGGTCGCCGATCGACTTCAATTCCTGGTCGCGAAGCTGGTGATAGAGCTCGAGCGTGATCGGCCGGCCGTCATCGAGCCGCGCGCCGTGATGGATCCACTGCCAGAGCTGCGTGCGCGAAATCTCGGCCGTGGCCGCGTCTTCCATCAGGTTGAAGAGCGGAACGCATCCGAGGCCGCCCAGCCACGCTTCGAGGTACTGAATGCCAACGTTGATGTTCTGGCGCAGGCCCTTTTCGGTGATCGGGCCCTCGGGCACAGACAAGAGTGTCTGTGCCACATTGTGTGGGCCAGACACTCCTGTCTGGCCGATCTGGTTTGGACCTTTCATCTTCGCGTCGAAGATTTCTTTGGCGAGAGCGACCAGGCCTGGATGTGCGACCCAGGTGCCGTCGTGACCGGCATTGACTTCGCGCTCTTTGTCGGCGCGGACTTTCGCCATCGCGGCATCGTTCGCCGCAGGATCGTTTTTGATCGGAATCTGCGCCGCCATGCCCCCCATGGCGTGGATACCGCGGCGGTGACAGGTCTTGATGAGCAGATCGACATACGCCTCGAGGAACGGCTTCTCCATCGTCACCAGCGCGCGATCAGGCATCACGAAGTCGCGGCGCGCTTTGAATTTCTTGATGAAGGAAAAGATGTAGTCCCACCGGCCGCAGTTGAGTCCCGATGAGTGATCGCGCAGCTCCCAAAGAATCTCGTCCATCTCGAAGGCCGCCAGAATCGTTTCGATCAGCACGGTCGCGCGGACCGTTCCGACCGGGATGCCCAGCTCGCGTTGCGCGCGGACGAAGACATCGTTCCAAAGCCGTGCTTCCAGATGCGACTCCATCTTGGGCAGGTAAAAGTACGGTCCGGTTCCACGGCCAATGAGCTCCTGCGCGTTGTGGAAGAAATAAAGCGCGAAATCGAAGAGGCTGGCCGAGACCGGCTGGCCATCGACGAGAAAATGTTTCTCGACCAGATGCCATCCGCGCGGACGCACCACCAGCGTGGCGGTCTTGTCATTCAGCCGATACGTTTTTGCGGGCGTGGTGAGCTCGATGGTGCGGCGGACGGCATCGCACAGATTGATGTGACCTTCGATGTTGTTCGTCCACGTCGGGGCGTGCGAGTCTTCGAAGTCGGCCATGAAGACGTTGGCACCGGAGTTCAGCGCGTTGATGATCATCTTGCGGTCGACCGGGCCGGTGATCTCAACGCGACGATCCAGCAGATCGCCGGAAATGGGAGCGACTTTCCAGTCGCGTTCGCGAATGGATCGCGTCTCGGCCAGAAATTCCGGCATCTTGCCGGCGTCGATCTCGCGCTTCACGCGCTCGCGTCGCGCCAGCAGCTCTTCCCGGCGCGGATTGAATTCACGATGCAGCATCGCGACGAACTCCATCGCCTCCGAAGTGAGGATCCGCTCGACCAAGGCATGTTGCTCCACGGCCAACTGCATGTGTAAAAGATGAGCACGGAACAGGCCAAGGTCAACAAAATACGACTTAGCAGCATGTTAGGTTGTAGACTATTGTCAAATCGTGATTGTAAAGTTGTAAATGGAAGTAAATTTGCAGTCGGGAGGCCAGGATGTCTGCTCTTCGGATTGGAAACAAGGTTCGCAGCCTTCGGCGTCGCGAGGGAGTGTCGCAGACGCAGCTGGCCGCGCAGCTCGAGATTTCTCCGAGCTATCTCAATCTCATCGAGCACAACCAGCGACCGATCCCGGCGCATCTGCTGGTGAAAGCCGCTCAGATTTTCAAGGTCGAACTGGCTGCCTTCGCGGACGACAGTCAGGCTCAATTAGCGGCCGACCTGCAGGAGATCTTCGGCGATCCGCTTTTCGAAGAACATCCGCTGACCACCAACGATGTCCGCGATCTCGCCGAAAACAGCGCCGCCGCCCGAGCGATCGTTTCGCTGTATCACGCCTATCGAAGCTCGGTGGAATCGACCCGGGCATTGGCCGCGAAACTCTACGATGGGCGCGATTTCCTGGGCGTCGATCCGGCGCACTTCCCGTCGGAAGAAGTGAACGACGTCATCCAGGCCAACCTCAATTACTTTCCCGAGCTCGAGGCGGCCGCCGAACGCGTGGTCGCTCTGGGACACCTCGATCGCTCCGACATGTACCGCTCGCTGGCCGGCTTCCTCCGCGACAGAGAGGGAATCGAGGTCGTGCTCACTCCGGTGAGCCGCGATGGCGGCGTGATTCGGAGGTTCGATCCCGATCGTCGCTTGCTGTCGATCTCCGAAGTCCTGCCGCCATGGAGCCGCAATTTCCAGATTGCGCACCAGATCGGACTCCTCGACGCGCAGGACGCGATTCATCGGGTGATCGAGAACAACGAGAAGCATCTGACGGCACCGGAGTCGCAGCGACTCTGCCGCGTCGCGCTCGCGAATTATTTCGCCGCCGCGCTGCTGATGCCGTATGACGAATTCATACGTTGCACCGTGGAAATGCGCTACGACGTCGAGCTCCTGCAGCATCACTTCACCGCCAGCTGGGAACAGGTCTGCCACCGCCTGACAACCCTGCGGAAGCCGGAAGCGATGGGCGTGCCGTTCCACTTCGTCCGGGTCGACATCGCCGGCAATATCTCGAAGCGCTTCAGCGGTACCGGAATTCGATTCGCGCGCTTCTCAGGATCGTGTCCCCGCTGGGACGTTCACGCCGCCTTCCTCACCCCCGGCCGCATTCGAACGCAGCTCTCGAAAATGCCGGACGGCACGGCATACTTTTGCGTTGCGCGAACCATTCGCAAGAGCGGCGGTTATCGGTCGGGCGACACCCTGATGGCCGTCGGCATCGGATGTCCGGTGCGCGACGCGCGAAAGCTCGTCTACGCCGACGGTGTCGATCTCGAGAACCTCGACGCAGCCGTCCCGATCGGAACGACCTGCCGGCTGTGCGAGCGGCTCGACTGCGACCAGCGCGCGTTTCCGGCGCTGCAGTTCGGAATGACGATCGACGAGAATGTTCGCGGCCGCTCGTTTTTCGCGCCCGCCGTGCGTTAGGCCCGTCAAGCATCTCGCCAAGGAGATCCTTCCCCCGCTCCGCGGAGTCAGGATGACGCGGGTCAGGCGTCAGGAGTTGACCCGACGCCTGATCGGTTTATGCAGGCTGTTTTGCGCAGTATTGATCGAAAGCCGCCACCAGATCGCTCGCGATGTCGTGGGCTTCACGCCCTTCGATTTGCCACCGCTCGACCATCTTGACGAGCTGGCCGTCGCGGAACAGCGCGATCGCCGGCGATGAAGGGCGATAACCGACCAGATACTTCTCGCGAACGCGCGCGGTGGCTTCCTGGTCATTCCCGGCGAACACCGTGATCGACTTGTCCGGCCGGACATCGCTTTCAAGGGCCATGGCGACGGCTGGACGCGCCATTCCGGCCGCGCAGCCGCAGACGGAATTGACCACCACCAGCACCGTCCCTTTCTTCTCGCCCAGGACGGCGTCGACTTCCTGCGCGGTGCGCGTCTCCTTGACGCCCAGCCGCGTCAATTCCTGGCGCATCGGAGCAACTATGCGTTCATCGTACATGGGTCAAAAGCCTCCAAACCTCTCCATGATACTCAATGCGGCTGGCTCGCGTTGATCTGCAGAGAGCCGACCATGCCATTCAACACGTTCCGATAGTTGCTTGCTTCCCTCTCGGGGGTAATGAACAGCATGTAAAGGAGATGTTCATCGGAGAGCTGTCGCGTCACGACTGTAACTCGCTCGTTGATACCAGTCACCGGGTCGGTCCCCCGCAGCGTCGCGGCCAACGCCGTCCCACCGGCCAGGCGCAGTTGCTGCGCGTTGTTGCTGGCCAGGCGCAGATACGGGCTGGTGCGCTGAATCTCCGAGATCAGATCCTGCGTCGCCTCCTGCAGCGAGATGTTTCCGTACGATTGATTTCCGAACGGGTCGTAGTGATTCACCAGTGCGCCGTAGATGATGTCCGAATTGCCGTCGACATTTCCGACGCCGCCCGGAGGCGCGATGGTCACACCCATCGAGCTCGACTCATAGACCTGCCAGTTCGATGGATAAGAAATGCGAAAGACACCCGACCGGCTGGTGTACGAGCTGAGGGAATTCGAGGGCGCGGGAACATTTACGGTCACCGGCTGCGAGGACGTAGAACGACGGCGTCCGGAGCTCGATGTCGTTGCCGACGATTGCGCGATTTCGCGTGAGGTCCGCGCACCGCCGAAGCTTCCCAGGCGGCTCTGGATGGCGCGCAGCTCCGCGACGTTTTCCGTCGGCCGGTCCGAAACCTGGAGCAGTTGCGCTTCCCTCTCAATGCGCGCAATGCGGTCGGGTGGCGCGGGATGGTCGGACAGGAAGTTCGTCTTCTTCGATGGATCGACCCGCTCGAGCGTCTTGAAGAAGTTGACCATGTCAACCGGCGTGTATCCCGACGCTGTAAGAATCTGTGAACCTCGAACGTCGGCCTGGGTCTCGATGTCGCGGCTGTACTTCAGAAATAGAGCGTTGAGTCCAAAGCCCCCGACGGCGTTGATCACCTGCGCCGTCCCCTGTCCGACTTTTCCGCCCAGCAGGCCGCCGAGAATGCTGATCCCGGCCTGCGCCAGGTAGGCCTTCGACGCCTGATGCGTTCCATGGCGCAGCGCGACGTGCGAAATCTCGTGCGCCAGAACGCCGGCCACTTCGCCCTCATTGCGGGCGTTATCGAGCACGCCGCGATTGATGTAGATGAAACCCCCCGGAAGCGCGAAGGCATTGATGTCCGACGCGTTCACCACCCGGAAGCGATACTGAAATCCGGGTCCGCCGGCATTGGCCGCCAGACGTTGCCCAATTTGATTGACGTACGCGTTGATCTGGGCATCGTTCAGGATGGGCAGTTGCTGTTCGGCTTCCACTGCCGATTGCTGCCCGACCTCGACGTCCTGTTCCGGCGAGAACAAATTGAATCCGGTTTTGATCTTTGTTTGCGCGTCGGCGATCGCGACGGTCAGCAGGAAGCTGATCGCGACAAGCGAGCGCGTCCATTTCTGGGTCATAGTCGTCCCCCTTTGCGTGAAAGTGGTTGCATCCACTGTGCCGCTACGCGCCGGCTCTACGGATGCGCCGCCGGGCTGCCGCCGGCTCGGACCGCCCGCGAGCGGATCATCGGCAGGAGTGCCGCCAGATCGCGCGAATCGATCACTCCATTCTGGTCGACGTCGCATCCCCAGCTTCCGCGAAAAGCGCCGTCCTGCGCCGTCCATGTCGGATGCGGATTGCCGTCGGCGAGCTCCTGCGTCAGCGCCGCGATGTCGGCGGCATCCACCAGGCCATCGCCATTGCAATCGCCCGGCTGGGGCGGGAGGAGACGCTTGATGGCGTTGGGCGTCACGAAGTAGACGTCGCCGCCCGAGGTCTGCGCGACGTCGATCAGGAGTCCCGCGTCAGCTCCCCACACCAGCGCGATCGGATCGGGAAACGGTCTGGCGTCGATATCAGGGATGTAGTAGACGCTCTTCGTGACGAAGCCGCCAAGGAGATAGCCGGACTTGAAGTACGGATTGCGGCCGTTGACTGCGATGATTCCGGTCGGCGCGACGATGGTCGGAAAGGTGTAGATCGGAGGGACCGCACCCTCGATCACAGGACCGTTTCCCATTGTGAAAGGCCAGCCGCAGAAATCGCCGGCGTGGACGATGTTGATCTCGTCGTCGGCCAGGTCGCCATTATCGGGAGCAATCAGCCGCTGTTTCGAAGCATCCCACACCATGTCGAACGGATTTCGGAAACCGCGGGCGAATTGTTCCACCGAGCCGTCGGGGTGGATTCGAAAGATCTTGCCGCCGTTCCATTCGGGAAGCGCCGCAATCGCACGGCCGCCATAATCGCCGATTCCCACAAAAATCGACCCGTCCGACGCCACTGACGGATTGCCGCCGTGATGTTCCGCCGGCGATCCGCGCAGCGGCACGTCTTTGTCGCATACAAAGGATTGCATGACAGTTTCTGTGCCGCCGACCAAATCGATTGCTGATAGGACATCGGACACTTGTCCGGGCGTCGTGTAATGCACTATGGCGGTATTGTCATCGCGCAACGCCAGGCCGAGTAGGCCGGAATTACCGATGGCCACAGTGTTCACATGTGACACAAGTGTGCTCTGGCCGTTCAAAAAGCGAAACAAATTACCGTTCGTAGTTGTGTAATAAATTGTTCCACGCGAGTCGATTGCAATCGAGCTCGCGAATCCGGCAGTCGTCCCGACGGTCTGTACGCGAAATCCCGGCAACACCGCGGCCGGAAGTGCGGAAGCGACGAGAAGAAGTGCAAGAGTGGCCCTCATCAACTGCTCGGGCAGCTAGGAAATATCGTGCCATGGACCGGGCGGAACCCGAATCGATTTCTCGCGTATGTATGGATACGCGGAACGTGTGAACTGGCAAAAACGTGATAGCGGAGCGCCGCGCGGCATTGGACAATCGACGCGGAGCGCGGGGGGACGCGAGCGATGATCAGGCACGAACATCGACGAGGACCCGAGATGGCGGAGTTGTTCACTCTCAGGCCGGCGGGAGGGCCGATCTGGAAACAGATCGAGGAGACCATCCGCCGCGTGATCGCGTCCCGACACCTACGCGCCGGCGATCCCGTCCCGTCCGTCCGTCAGCTGGCGCGAACGCTCTCGGTCACGCCCAACACGGTCGAACGCGCGTACCAGCGTCTGATCAACGCCGGCGTGCTGATCTCGCGCCGTGGACGCGGTACGTTCGTCGCCGAGATCGCCGAGGCCGCGAATTCTTCCGGACGCGAGCAGATGCTTCAAGAAGCGGCCATGCGGTTCGCCGCCATGGCAAGCGCGGTGGGCGCTCCCCTCGATGAAGCCGTCGACGAGCTGGCGGCCGCTTACAGGCGATTGGACGACGTGTCATCAGCGGCACAATGACTGCTGGCTTCACGACGTAAGTACCAGTTGCCCCATTGCCACAAGAGTTGTAACACCGGCATTGCGGCGATCCCCGACTCGGTCAATGCGTACTCGGTGTGTCTTGGACTGACGGTCTCGGTGCGGCTGAGCAATCCTGCCGCTTCCAGCTCGCGTAGCTGATACGTCAGGACTTTAGCCGTCACTTCCCGAAGCAGTGATGCCAGCTCGCCGAATCTGCGGGGACGCTGATCGAGATACCAGAGGATCGACAGCTTCCATTTCCCCGAAAAAATGCTCATGCCGGCGTGCAGGGAACGCTGCACCAGAGCGGGATGTGAATCGAGGCGGTACGGTGCCTTCTCTTCGACGCCGCCGGATTCGATTTCATGCGCCAGTTCGGTCATGGTTCGATCGGAGCCCGCCGGAAAACCGGCGGGCTCCGTTTCGATCAGAAGCTCACCCGAGCTCCAAAACGCCAGATGCGAGGGCTCTGCAATTCTTCGATATGGTTTCCAACCGGGTTCGGTCCTTCCGGACCGTCGAAGAACAACAGCGTTTCGCGCTGCAACACCGTACGCTTGTTGGGCAGATTGAAGAGATCCGCCGAGAGCGTGATGCCGACGCGATTCATGAACCGGAAATCCTTCGCTGCCCGAAGATCCAGCTCATACACGTTGGGGAAACGAATGCTGCCGATCTTGTTCAAAACGACATCGTCCGTTCCATTGTCGACACTGACCTCGTCGCGCCAGACTTTCGGATATCCCTGGCGCGCGGTGAGGCTGGCGCCGAGGCTGAAATCCAGCGGCAGCTGATAGAGGCCGGTGATGTTCGTCGACCACTTCGAATTGATGAAGACATCCTTGAACGAGCCGCTGCCCGCCGAACGTTCGACGACCGGCCCGCTGCACGCGCCGAGACACCACGCCTGATTGGCTGGAGAGACGGTCTGGATCCGCGGCGTCGGGTCATAGAAGGAATTCGGCCCGGTATGCTGCGTCCAGTTGTTATACGACACATTCCCTCGGAGCATCCATTTATTGGCGAGGCGCTTCGTCGCGGTGAGCTCAATGCCATTGTAGGTTTGACGATAATCGGGCCTGTTACGGATGACGTAAAAGACCGGGGCGTCAATACCCGATTTCAGGACGTAGAACGGAACCTGCCCGGTCGTAATCACTTTTCCATCGACATCCGTGAACTTGCCGCCGGCCGTGCCGCCGACGACGTAATCGTTCGCGGTGTAGAAATCGCCCTGTCCCTGATGTTTCTCGGGCCGGGTCTCGAGCAGGTCGGTATAGCGCCGATAAGAATAATTGACGCCGACCGAGAAGTCGGTAATCAGCTCGCGCTCAAAGCCGAGGATCAGCTCATCGGTCTTGGGAGGCTTCATTCTGTAATCGAGGCGCGTGTTAGGCGTAGTCGAGCCGGGATTGCTCGGATCGACATAGTAGAACGCCTGTAGCCTGATCAGCTCATCGCGCTGGATCATCTTGTCGCCGTTCTTGTCCGATCCCAGGAAAACGAAGTAGGAGTAGTAGGGCGCCAGCAGGTTGGCACCGAGAATGGTGCTTCCCAGCTGATTGACATAACGATTGTAGCCGGCGCGCAGCAATGTCTTCTTGTCGGCGCCGAGAGCGTAAGTGAGACCGAGCCGTGGGCTGACGGCGTTCCACTTGAGGCTGCGCGAATCGCCGCCATACGCAACGCCCGGCAACGCGCAGATGTTCGGCGGCCCACAACCGGGGATGCCGGTAATCGGTGTCGCGAGGACCGGATTCGCGGCCGCCGAGTTGGCGATGTTCTTTCCCTGCTGCTGGTCCCACCGCAAGCCGGCCTGCAGCGTCAGATTGCCGGCGATGATGGTGTCGCCGACATAAAGATCGTTGGTCTTCTCATCCATGCTCTTGTTGGAGTCGCGGAAGAGCTTCGCCTGCGCGCAGCCTGCGGCCAGATTGCGTGCGGCGCAATAACCCGCGCTGCGGAAACGCCAGTAGCCGGCGGTCGGACCCGGCCATCCTGAAGACGAAGACACCGGGGTCTTGCGATAGCCGAAGCCGAATTTCAGCTCATGGTTCAAATTGCCCATGTCGAAGAATTTCGAACCGTCGAGCCGATACTGCCTCTGTGGCCGGTCGGTGTTGTAAAAGGCGAAGTTGCCGTGCCACACAGTGTCGGAGCCGCGCCACGCCGTCGGCGCATTGAGACCGAGGCCGCCGTTTGGATCGAGGCGGAATCCGCCATCGACCTTCGACGCCATTCCGGTCAGGTAAAGGCTCGATCCCAAGATCTGTGTGTCTTCGAGCTTGTAGACCTTTGTCGGGCCACTCTGATGCCAGCTCGTCTCAAACGGACGGAATGGTCCCAGACTTCGCGCATTGCGAACCTTGTCGCCGAATGTATAGAGGGCGACGCCACTGTTGCTCGGCAGCAATTGAGCATTCAACTTTGCATTCTTATCGCGAAGAATGATGTTGTCGAAGGTGTCGACCGCGCCCAATAGAGCGGAGTTCACGTTGCTGATTTTGTTCTCCGCCCCTGCCGCCCAAAGCCAGAGGTGGTCCTTCCAAAGAGGACCGCCGGCTTCGACGCCATAGTCGCGCACGTAATTCACTTCATTGGTGTGGCTGAGGTAGGTCTGCGCTTCGCCGGGTACAGACGCTTCTGACTGGTACTTGCCCGGCGTGTAGAAGTAGCGTCCCGATCCGCGAAAATCATTCGTTCCGCGCTTGGTGACCATATTCAACTGCACGCCCGGAGTCATGATGCGCGGGTCGGATCCGCCGGTGGTGACCTGCATCTCTTCAAAGGCGTCGAAGTCGTAATAGGTCGGTGACGATCCTGTTGCGCCCTCGTCGGTGATGTTGACGCCGTCGACATTCCACGTGTTCTGTGCCGTGGAGGCGCCTTTGCCGATGTAGTTCGACTGCTGACCGCTCTGGTTTCCGCCGACGTTCATGCGATCGACCAGCACCGCCGGCGCTTGTTGAAGAATGGTCCATGGATCGCGCGAGGTCGGGATTTTTTCCAGCTCGACCTTGGTGACGTTGATGGCCGTTCCGGCTTTTCGGACGTCGAGCAGGGGTGCCTCACCGGTGACAGTGATCGACTCGGTCACTGACGGATTCAGCATCATGGTCACGTCGGCATTCGCGCCCACGCGGACGCCGACACCCGATCGCGACGCTGTGCCGAAACCGGCCAGCTCGGCCTTGATGCTGTACGTTCCCGGCGAGAGATTGACAAAGCGAAAATCGCCCTGGGCATCTGTGATGGTGGTCTGGGGAGCACCGACGCCGGTGAGTGTCACGGTCACACCGGGAAGGACCGACCCGTCCTTCGCTTGAACCTTACCGAAGATGTTTCCGGTCTGGAACTGTGCGAATGCGCTGGCGGCGATCAGCGCCAAACACAGTCCGAGGCATAGCCGCGCGTTCAATCTAGACAACATCGTAACGAAGCTCCTTTCATAAAAAGATGTTGCCGCCGCTACATGCCGGAACTACGCCCGCGATGCTGCATCCATTCAAGATGATTGACGACTATAACTTCCATTGTTGTGAACAGTTGTTACAGAGACGTCATTATTCAATGGCTCGTTTCAATGGCCACAATGCATTGAACGCAACTCCATACAGTCACACAGTGAGACACGATCACAGTGATACAGTCATCGCACTGTGACAAAGCCGCAAACGGCCTAACCTTGGCCTAACATAATTCTCGAGCGATCGTCTTTATGGATACGCCTGGGTCGAGGAAGCCTGAGTCTCGACTAGGCGGATTGCCTCGCCTCGTGGGGCACCGGGCGAGGCAATTCTTTGTTGCGCTCGCCGGCGCGCACCTGCGACGGCGTGATCCCGAGATGGCGATGGAAGACGTGGGTGAAATGGCTGTGGCTGGAGTAGCCCAGCTCCAGCGCCAGCTCGGTCAGATCGGTGTCGCGCTGCCGCAGCCGCTCCAGGGCCACCTGCATCCGCAGCGCGTGGCGATAACTCGTCAGCGTTTGTCCCATCGCGCGTCGGAATGCGCGACAGAGCCGCCATGGTGAGCAGCGGGCGGCCACCGACAGCTCGCGCAGCGTGACATTGCGGTCGAGGTTGCTTGCGATGGCGCGCTTCGCGGTTTCAACCAGCTCGCCGGCGTCGTGCATACTGCTTGGACGCCAATACGAAAGCGATGGTTAGTTGTTCTGGAAATTTAGGCGCTGGAGAGGCGGTTTTCGGAAGTTCTTGACGCGAGATTCGTCGGCCGACGATAATCTCGCTCCCTTCCAGCTGACGGTGACACGGGGTGGAGCAGTTCTGGTAGCTCGTTGGGCTCATAATCCCGCAAAGCGGGATCGGCGGTTAATCTGACGCGGGGTGGAGCAGTCTGGTAGCTCGTTGGGCTCATAACCCAAAGGTCGGTGGTTCAAATCCACCCCCCGCAACCAACCGTTTTGGGATCTCGGCTCCTAATCCCACAAGCGGGATCGGTGGTTCGAATCCGCCCCCGCAACCAACCGTCCCGTCGGCACCATGTCGCGAGTTTCGGATAAGCCATTTTTTCTTTACGTCTCTGGAGCGCCTCAGCGCAGCGCTTTTACATCGGGATTACCGAGTCGCTGATCGCCCGACTCGCGCAGCATCACTCTGGAGATTTCGCGGTTGGACAAAACGCCATCGGCCGTGAGTTGGACTTGAAGGCTCAAAAAGGCGGCACAGGCTTTGTCGCCAAGACCGGTCTCGACCCTTCGCGATTTCGGCGGGGCTCATAATCCCGCAATGCGGGATCGGTGGTTCAAATTCACCCCCCGCAACCAACCTCAGATTACCGTTTCGAGGTCGACGCGATCGATATCTTGAAGCCGTCGGGATCTTCAACGGCGAACTCGCGTGTTCCCCACGGCTGGTCAATGGGCTCCTGCGCGAGGGCGCCGCCGCGGGCCTTGATCTGCTCCGCAAGGCGATCGACGTCCTGGCCGGTCGTGCAGTAGATCCGTACGCCCTCCCCCTTGAGGCGGTTTCGTCCTTTCTTCCAGTCATCCTGCCCGAGCATGAACGACACGTCGCCGGCCTTCACCTCCGCGCCCAAGAACTTCCCGGCTTCCTCCCAGCGCTCCTTCACGGCGAACCCGAGAACATCGCGATACCATGCCACGCTCCTCTCGATGTCGTTCACTGTGAAGCTAGGCGTGGCTCCGCTTAGGGTTGTGGTCTTGGCCTGGGCGCGTTTTGCGCGGGCCGGTTTGGCGGCCGCTCTCGTGCTCACGCGTTTTCCGCTGACTTTGGATCGATTCATCTTTTTCCTGGCCATGCTGGCTCCTCCTTCGCGATTGGGCCTGCGATTCTAGCTGACAATCGATTCGAGGACGGGCTCAGTTGATCGGTTCGTTCGGCGGATCGCCCCACATCTGATGCGTAAAGCGCCACTGTCCATCCCTCTCTTTTCGTAGCAGCGTTAGATGGTTTCCGCGATTACGGAATCGTTTGGTGCCCGTCGTCCACTCCAACGTTTGCGTGCCGCGTACGAACGCCATCCGACCCGTCAAATTCACCCCCCGCAACACCGTCACGCCGGTCCGCTACCTGACGCCGTTTCGCAGTTCCAGGAACTGCACCGCCGTGATGCCCGTCGAGCCGGCGATGAGCGTTCCATCGGCGTAGGACAGGGCCGACAATCCGAGGAGGTAGCGTGCCGCATCGAGGTTCATGCGGAGCTCGCTGACATGGGCCGCCTTGACGGTCGTCATTCCAGCGGTGATCGTCGGATCGGTAAAGCTTCCGACACCGAGTCCGGCAAGAGCGCGGACCGCATTCACGGCCGCGCGAAGCTCGGTGATGTGCGCGGCGTTGATGACGGTCACGCCAGGCGTGAGCGGATCGTCGGTGAAAATGACGGTCGTGGCCAGGTCGGTACCGCTGTAGGGGCCGGCCAAACTGCCCGCATCCAAGGCCCGCACTTCGTAGAGGTATGCGGTATTTGCCGTTGCCCCGGAATCGGTGAGGGACGTTCCTGTCGTGGAGCCGATGGTGGTGAACGTTGTGCCGTTCGTGCTTCGCGCAACCTCGTAGCTCGCCGCACCGGAGACCGTTGACCAGGAAACGGCGACGGAGCTTGCACTCGCGGCAGTGGCGATGATGGAGGCAGGAGCGGGCACGGTCACTGTCAATCGGGCATCGAGGCTCGTCGCCGATCCGACGGCATTCGTAACCACGACTGAGTAGAGGCCGGCGTCACTGGATTGTATGTTCGAGAGCATCAGCGTGCGGGAGGTTGCCCCGACAATCGACATGCCATTCTTTCTCCACTGGTACGACAGTGGATCCTGGCCGGTGGCGGTCACGCTGAATGTTGCCGTTGCCCCGCGTGGCGCAGAGACATCACTCGGCTGATCGGTAATCGCCGGAGCGTTCGCTATTGCATTCCCGCCGAGAAACCCGAGCAGGGCGCTATCAGAAACCGCGTTGGGATCGCTGAGATTTGCTCCCACCAATGATGGCGGTACGATCGGTCGCTCGTAACGGAAGTAATCGAACGCCGCCACCAGATCAGGATTGCCGCCGCTGATGACCGTGGAATTGTGCTGCAGGGGCGTGTAATTGGCTGCGCAGTACGGATAGTCCGTGTACGTGGTCATTCCCACCTGCAGGATCGCCGGCAGGTCGGGGCGGTAGTAGCGTCGGTGGACGACCCACGAGCCGCCGGAATTCTGGAGGGCAATGAAATATGGCCCGACGCGCGCCCACTGGATGGCCGAATGTCCGCTGGGCGCAGGCACGATGTAGAGCACCGAATTGCTGTTCGTCGTCGATTTCACTTCGAACTGGAACGTCGAGACCACACTCGCCGCTCCAATGGAAAGAAAGAGGTAGTTCTCGCCCCCTGGCTGCCAGGTCGCGGGGGTAATCGCGCGCGGTGCCCGCAGCATGATCCCGCCGAGGGAGAATTGGGAACTCGGCGGACCGGTGCCGCCGCGCTGGGAAGCCACCACGTCGGTAGTCACGACGAAATCGCCCTGCACCGTCTTGAACGTCAGCTCCCCACGGTAATCCTGATACCAGGTGCTGGTGTGCGGCATCATGACCATTCGACCCGCTTGCGAGGTGTTGATGTCCTGCAGCTCGAGCTGGTTTGCGTTCCACCCCTCGACCAGGTAGACGCGCTGCCAGTTGGAGAGTGTGGAAGCGTCGTTAAATTCGTCGCTGAGCGGAACAAGATCGTCGGCGGCCAGCGCAACGCCGGCGGGGTAGCGACACCACGAGCAACAGCGTGGGGACGCGGGATTGCATATAAAGAACATAGTGTCGGTGGGGTGAGGCCGCCAGCGACACGGCGCACAAAGTTCCCGTATTTTCGACTCGCCAGCGAAACTTTTCGGCCCATCGCGGGTCTCAAGACCCTGAAAGGAGTTATCCATGTTCTCTCGCAAGCAGAAGTTCCCCCTCGGCAAGGTGGCCCTCGGGTTCGGCATCGGCGCGATTGCCGGAGCGGCGCTGGCCCTTCTCTACACGCCGCTGAAGGGAAAGAAACTGCAGAAGAAAATCGCAGGCGTCACCGCCGACCTCATCGACAAGGTCGAAGAGAAGGTCGATGACGTTCAGGCGACCGTCCGCCGCATCGCAAAGGCGTAACCCGATCACTCCCGGCAGCATCGATCGAAGCCCGTGGAAACACGGGCTTCACGTTTTAAGCGCGACACACCGTCGATAGAATGACGGCCGATGGGATTGCTCGATTGGCTGAACCCCACACGCGAGTGGCCGGTCGTGTCCGGCCCCGCGCCCGATCTCAATCGCATCACGCTGCAGTTTGACGCGCTGCGCTTCGGCGCCCCCCTCGCGTCCGCCCGCTTCCTCGGCCGCCCCGATGCATTTCACTGGCTTAGCCGAATTCGAAACGAGTGCGAGCTCGTTTACGCCAGGAAGGGACTGCAACTGCGCTTCGCCAAGGGCGGTCTCGACCAGATCATGTTTCTCATCGGCACGGCCCGGCCGACTGCGCCGGACGGCACGCCGCTGACTTCCGAGATCGACAAAGATCGCATCGTTGCCCTCTTCGGCGAACCGGATCCCAAAGGGAGCGACGACGAAACGCTGCAGGTTTTCCACGGCCAGGGAGTGATCTCGGACTTCGACATCGACGAGGGCGGACACCTGATCCGGTGGACACTCTATCCGGATGATTAATATGCCCGCTCTCCTTGTCCCGCTTCTGTTGAGTGCGGCGATCGAGCTCGATCCACAAACGGGATTGTGGTTCCCGCCTTACGCGTCGAAGACCGCGTATCTGAATCGCGATCCGGGACATCCCTACATGCAGGATGTCGAGCGCGCGTTCCAGGAGAACGCTTCGCTGGCTGCGGAAGTCTGCAGAGCGTTCCTGGCCGCCAAAGAGCCGGCTGTTTTCGATCCGTCGGTCAAACAATTCCGGGCGATGTTCGCCATGAAATGCATCGGGCGCAGTGCCAACGCCGACCGGCGCGCCACCGCGGCAACTCAGACGGCCAGGGCGATGGTGGCGCTGCAGGCGATCTTCGATCAGGAGGAGCAGAGTGTCGCATCGCTGAGCACTGCAGAGCGCGCGCAGCGCCACGGCGCTCTCCTCAATCAGCTCGACAGCGGTGTGATCAATCCGCTTCGTCCGGCGTTCCGCGCAATTGCTCTCGATCCACGGCACACGTTTCCTCTGCATGATCTGATGGCGTATCCGGATGTCTCGCGCGAAGGCGATCAGACGTTTTCCCGCGAAAGCGTCGCGGCGTTTCTCGAGCAGCTTTATCGGACGCGCTCCGTCGCTAACCGCGCCGATGCCCAGGAGTGGCAAGCCGGACTACCGGCGGTGCTGCTGTTCGAAGGAAAGCTGAGCGACGCGCACAGTGCGGCAGATGTGTGGCTCAACGCCGCGCCGCGCGAGCGACGGGCGTTCGCGCGCTCGATGGTGGCGGTCATCGACCGGGCATCAGGGCAAGCCGATCGGCTCCGCATCGCGGCACCGTGCGAGGCGCCTCCATCCTGGCGCGCATCGAACCCCGAGATGGACCCCGCCGAATACTGCAAGTCAGCGACGCAATTTCTCGTGATCAACTCGCTCGACGTTCTTCGTCATCGCGCGCCCGCGGCACTCGTCGCAGCAGCTTTCGATTTGATTCAGGCCGAGCCTGATAACTATCCGGCCCGGATGACGCTCCTTCGTGCGACGATCCCCGCTGGTCCTGGTCGGGCCGAGGAGGGTTTTTACGAAGTGTTGGGCGAGCGCGATGCGCCCTCCGGTGCGAAGCTCGACGCCCTTCGAGGGCTGTGGTCGCTGGCCTCGGAAAATCATCCTGAGGATGCTGCGCCGCTCATCGATTGCTGGCTGAAAATGCTCGACGTCTACATTCCGCCTCTCGCGTCGGATGGCTGGAGCCGGCTGGCAGCGATGCCGGAGTCGCAGACGGCATTTGCGCAGGAATGCTTTGGGGCCGGCAATCTGCCGTCGCACTGCGTCGTCAACGCGCTGCAGGTCCGCGCATTTGCGTCTCAGAGAGCGAAACAGTGGAATGTGGCGCGGCTATCGGTCGAGAAGTTGCTGTCGCTGATGTTGCTGAAGCACGGCAGCCCCTCGCCCGTCCGCGACGAGCTTTACAACCTGGCGGCCGAGGTTGCGCGCAACGGAGCTCCGGCCGACGCCGCGGCGATCATCGGATATCTGTCCCGCCAGCCGCACGATGGCTATGTGACGGCGCAGCTCGCATCGTGGAAAGGCGAAGTGACCGCCGGCGCAACGCAGCCGTGGAAGTCACCGATCGTTGTCGATCCTGCCCGCGTGCAGGGAGAGTGTCCGCCCTCCCGCCCTACGCGCAAGCGATGAGTTGACACGCCTCTCCCCTTTGAGCACACTCCGCCCAGCGCGCGCTGGGGCGCCTCCTGTCCGCGGCAAGGGAGCGAGCTCCCACCCAACCGGTTCGACCACAACCTCGAACCTTCTTCCGGCCTGACCTAAGCGGACGCCAGGCACTGAACGGAAAGAAGGTTTCATGAGCACCCTCGACAATCTGAAGAAGTCCGCCAAGCGCTGGCTGAAGGCGCTTCACGCAAACGATCCCCAGGCCTTGGAGCGGATGCAGCGCGCGTATCCCGGCGCGCCGCGTCAGCCTTCGCTGCGCGACGTCCAGCACGCCCTGGCGCGCGAACAGGGGGCGGAGAGCTGGACCTCGCTCAAGGCGAAGCTCGATCAGAAACCATCAGATGAACTGTTGGAGACCTTCCTTCAGTCCGCCTGCTGGGATCACCACGTTCACGGCAAAGCGGACCACCGGATGTACGACCGCGCGGCGCAGCGCATCCTGGCGCAGCATCCGGAAATCGCGCACTACAGCATCTACACGGCGATCGTCTGCGGCGAACTCACGGAGGTCGAGCGGATTGTGCGCGAGCGGCCGGAGGCGGCACGCGAATCGGGAGGCCCTCGAGGATGGACGCCGATCCTCTATCTGGCATTCACTCGCTTCACGCATCCAAAAACAATCGCGAATGCGTTGGCGATCGCGCGCGTGTTGCTCGATCACGGTGCGAATCCGAATGATTTCTACAAGGCCGGTGACTCGAATTACACGCCTTTGACCGGCGTCGCCGGCGAGGGAGAGCAGGACGCGCCGCGGCAGCCGTACGCCGAAGCGCTGTTCGATCTATTGCTGCAGCGCGGCGCGGAGCCGTTCGACAATCAGGTGCTGTACGACACGCATTTCAGCGGCGACATGTTGTGGTGGCTGGAGCTCGTCTACAAGCGCACCGTCAACACACCGCGCGGCGCTGCCTGGAAAGATCCGGAGTGGATGATGTTCGACGCCGGCGCTTACGGCTCCGGCGCGCGATTCCTGCTCGAGACTGCGGTGAAAAAACGCGACCTGCGATTCGCCGAGTGGCTCCTGCAACGCGGTGCCAATCCGAACGCGGCGCCGGCGCGTGACCGCCGTTTTCCAAAGCGCTCGCTCTACGAAGAAGCGCTGCTGTCGGGACAGCCGGAGATGGCCGCTCTCTTCGCGCGCTTCGGCGCCAACGTCACGCAGCCCGTTCTCAATGATGACGAAGAATTCGCACAAGCCTGCATGGGGCTCGATCGCGATGCAGTGCGCGCGCTCATGGAGAAGCATCCGGAATATCGGCAGTCGACCGAGGTGATGTTCGAGGCCGCGAGGCGCGATCGGGCGGACGTTCTGGAGCTGCTCGTGAATGCCGGCATGTCGGTCGACCTGGCCGATCATTGCAATACGCGAGCGCTCCATCACGCTGCAGGCGCCGGCGCATTGCAGGCCGCGAAATTCCTCGTCGATCGCGGAGCGGAGATCGATCCGCGCGAGATGAGTTACGACTCGACTCCCATCGGGTGGGCTGGGCACGGCGACAAGATCGCCATGCTCGATTTTCTCAGCCGCTACAGCCGCAACATCTGGACGCTTTGCTTTCGAGGATATGCCGACCGAGTGGCGGAGATCGTTAGAGAAAATCCGGACCTGGCCAAACAGGTCGACAACGAAGGCATCACGCCGTTGTGGTGGCTTCCCGATGACGAAAAGAAGGCCATGCAGGTCGTCGAGCTGCTTTTGGCACACGGTGCTGATCCGTCGCTCCGGAGCAGGAGCGGTAAGACGGCCGCCGGCTGGGCGCGAACGCGCGGTATGAACGACGTTGCGGCGCGTCTTGCCGTCGATGGACCGGCGAGCGGCGCGCCGCTGTTGCAGCGATACGAAAGACTGTCCGAGGACATCCTGACAGCGTACGAATCCGGCGACGCCGCGGCTTTGCATCGCGTTCAGGAGCACTTCGGCCGCAAGCTGACGTGGGAAGACCTCCGCGAAGCGATCCGCAGGCGCATGACGTTAATCGCCGGCGCGGATCCAGTCACGAGCTTCATTCATATCGGCGACACGCGACTGCTTCTGGCGCGTGATGCCGGCTTCAAAGACTGGCCGGAATTCGAAGCCGCGCTTCTCGGAAAGCCTCCCGCGCGCCGCGGCTACACCGCCGATGCGAAAAAGCTCCGCCTGCTTCGCTCTCTTTCGCCACAGGAATGGGATGAGGCCGCCGAACGTGACATCGAAGGCATCGAAGCGAACGGCCACGTGACCGATGCGCTGCTCGAACAGATTGCGTCGCTTGCGCATGTGACCGCTCTCAATCTGGAGGGATGCCGGCATGTGACCGACGAGGGTCTCCAGCATCTCGCGCGGATGCCGCAGCTTCGGCGTCTCAATCTGACCGGCTGCGCGATCACCGATGCCGGTCTGCGCGTGCTGCGAAAACTTCCGGAGCTGCGATCGCTGGAGATCTATCACCACGCCGCGATCACCGACGCCGGCATCGCGAATCTCGCTGAGTCTTCTCTTCTCGAACGCGTGTCGCTGATGGGAACTGCGACCGGCGACGGCGCGATCGCCGCGCTGACTGGGAAGCCGCACCTGCGCTTTTTTCAGGCCGGCGATCTGGTCACCGATCTCGGCCTAACACGCTTTCACGAGTTCCCGATGTTCAAGAACTGGCATGGAGGTGAGATTCGATACTCGCTGCTCTCTCCGGATGCCGATCCAACTTTTCTGTGGCTGAACCTCCGGGCGCCGTTCACTGATTCCGGACTGGCACGACTGGCTGGATTGGATGGACTGTTTGCGCTGAGCCTGTTCGGATTCCGCAACGAAACCGGAGGCGTCACACCCGCCGGCCTTGCCCCTCTCGCCGATCTCCCGAACCTCGGCTGGCTGGGCTGCACCGGACAGTTGTGCGATGACGAGGCGATGCAGCGAATTGCCGCAATGCCGCGACTGCGCATGTTGATGTGTCAGGACGCGCAGGCGACAGACGCGGGGTTCGCCGCGCTGAGCCGATCCTCGTCGATCGAGCACATCTGGGGCCGGAACTGTCGCAAGCTGACGCGGCCGGGATTCGAAGCTCTGTCGACAATGCCGTCGCTGCGGGGATTGGCGGTCAGCTGCATGAACCTCGACGACCAGGCGTTGTCGGCGCTGCCGCAATTCCCCGCGCTGCGCGAGATCGTGCCGATCCAGGTCCCGGACGACGGATTCCGACACATCGGCCGCTGCCAGCAACTCGAAGCGCTGTGGTGCATGTACTGCCAGGACACCGGCGACATCGCCACGGAGTTCATCGGAGGCTTGCGTCATCTGAAGACCTACTACGCCGGACGGACGAGGATCACCGATCGGAGCCTGGAGATTCTCAGCGGCATCGATGCGTTGGAGCGCGTCGAGCTGTGGAACTGCCCGCGAGTCACCGACGCCGGACTGCCGTTCCTGGCCAAGCTTCCTCAGCTTCGCGAGGTCAAGCTGCAGAACATGCCCGGCGTGACGCTGGAGGGGGCGGCGGTTTTCCCGCCGCCCGTACATGTGGATTACGCGCCGTAGCGATAGCCGATCATTTTGGGGAGCGCCACGCGCCCGTTTTCTTCACCGTCCAGGCGCTACCCTGCTTCTCCATCGTGACATCCGTTGTCACCCGCCCGCCGGCCATGGTGGCCTCGACCTGAAGGATGGCGAACTTGCCATCGTTCGCGCCTCCGAGAACTTTGCAGTCCTTGAGCGCCATTGCGCTCCCGAGGTCCGCCATCGCCTTGAGCATCTCTCCCATGTTTTTGATCGCCTCTTCCCGCGTCACCTTTCGCCCATCGCGCTTGGACAACTGCTCCATCTGCTCTTGCAGGTCCTTTTCAGTCATCCCCTGCGCAAAGAGATACTTCTCCACCGCTTTGGTGTCTTTGAGATCGGGAAGCTTTGGCGCCGGTTTGCACTCCTTATCGAGCCAGGCCTTCCCCGGCTCGCCTCCCCCGGCGCGCAGTTTTTTGGCGTTCGCGGCTAACTCGATCTTCTGCTCCAGCGGAAAACTGCGCTCCACCGGCGCGTCGAAGCGGACCTTGAATTGCGCCTTGTGACTGGGCGTGATTTCCTCGGTTCCGCCGTCGCTTTCCTTCTTCCCCATTTCTGACGAGGACGCCAGCGTGCCCGCCACCTTGTCAGGCCCGAGAGTCGCGATCTGCAGCCCCGAGAAGCCGGACTTTTGAAGCTCCATCTCTTTCAAGGCCGGATGACGGATCGTGAGGTGGTAGTTCTTATCGGCGCCGATCTGCAGCGCCAATCCGCTTTCCAGCAGCGAGCGGACGCTCTTTCCACCGAGCGCATCGTACGATTCCGCGTTCTTGATGGCGTCGGAAGGCAGCGGCTTTTCCGTGAACAGAATCAGGTAACCCTGTTTTGTTCCGTCGAAGGAATCGGGACCACCCACCGCGTACATGAAACGCAAGGTGATGCTCTTCCCATCGACGACGAGTTGACCGAGAGTCGGTGACGCATGTGTGGCCGCCACCGCGTCGGCAATCCAGAGGGACGCCACCAGGCACGCTACGGATTCGATCAGCTTGCGGGCTTCGCCACGCATTCGGGACCTCCTCCTCGAGTGAATGCGTAAGAGTACATGGAACGCAGGTAAGATTGCGCGCCAATCAACATGATCTTCCGCGCTCCCGAGGATCCGATCGCGATCCCTGATGTCGCGCTGACCCCGTTCCTGCTCGATCGCGCTGCGGGGCGCGGCAACAAGCCCGCGCTCATCGATGCGTCGACGGGACGCGTGTTGACATATCAAATGTGGGCGGACGGGGTGCGGCGCGCCGCTGCTTCGCTCGCGAAACGCGGAATCCGCAAAGGCGATGTCGTCGCCATTTACAGCGCAAACTGCCCCGAATACGCGATCGCCTTCCACGCCGTCTCGCTGCTGGGCGGCATCGTCACCACGATCAATCCGATGTACACCTCCGAAGAGTTCGATCGTCAGATCAAAGATGCCGATGCGAAGTACCTGTTTACCGCACCGCCGTTTCTCGAGAAGACCAAGAACATCAAATTTCGGGAGACCTTCGTTTTTGGCGAATGGTCATTGGATTACGACGACGCCGTACCGCATGTGACGATCGACCCGCGCAACGACGTGGTGGCGCTGCCGTATTCGAGCGGGACGACGGGATTGCCGAAAGGCGTGATGCTGACGCATCGCAACCTGGTCGCGAACATCCTTCAAAGCAGTGCCGTGCTGGGCGTCCCCGAAGATGGCGTCACGTTAGGCGTGCTGCCGTTCTTTCACATCTACGGCCTGGTCGTGATCATGAATCTGAGCTTGTACGTCGGGGCGACTGTCGTCACCATGCCGCGCTTCGATCTCCAGCAATGTCTGCAGGCGATCGAGAAATACCGCGTCACGTATGCCTTCGTCGTGCCGCCGATTTTTCTGGCGCTGGCGAGAAATCCGATGGTCGACAACTACGACCTCAGCTCCGTGCGCATTCTCTTCTCGGGCGCAGCGCCGCTCAGCGCCGAGGTGGCTGCAACGGCCACGAAACGGTTGGGGTGTGCCTTCACGCAAGGCTACGGGATGACCGAGGCGTCGCCGGTAACACATGCCACGCGCATCGGCGAGACGACCGGTGTCGGCGAGCCGATACCGAACACAGAGGCCAAGGTCGTCGACATCACCACGGGCGCGGAGCTCGGTCCCGACAAAGAAGGAGAGATCTGCGTCCGCGGTCCGCAGGTGATGAAGGGATATCTCAACCGACCTGACGCAACGGCCGCGATGATCGACGCCGAAGGCTGGCTGCACACTGGCGACATCGGTTACGCCGACGCGCGCGGCCGATTCTTCATCGTCGATCGCGTGAAGGAGCTGATCAAGTACAAAGGGCTCCAGATCGCGCCGGCGGAACTGGAAGCGCTGCTTCTCACCCATCCGTGCGTCGCCGACGCAGCGGTGGTCCCGATGGCGGATGAAGAAGCGGGCCAGGTGCCGAAAGCTTTCGTGGTGCTGCGCTCGCAGACTTCGATCGAAGACATTCAATCGTTCGTCGCCGGCCGCGTCGCGCCGTACAAAAAGCTGCGATCCGTCGAAGTGACGGACGCGATTCCGCGGTCGCCGTCGGGCAAGATCCTGCGGCGCGTTCTGGCTGCTAGATGATCTTGCCACCGCGGATTGTGTGCTGCACTGCGTGAGCGCGCGAATGTTTCTCGACGGATCGTCCGTTAAGACAACGAGATCGACGTCGAAGTCCTCGGCGATGCCCCAAGACGCCTCGATTCTCCAAAGCGCTCCGCCGTGCAGTGGTAAGTGAGTTCGAGAATCTGAAGAAATGTCAAGCCCTCACTGGCGGAGACAGTGACATTATGAATGGACCAAAGTTGGGGGAAAGCTCAGGTTCAAACCGTGCGAATTGAGCGATTGACGCGGCCGCTGCAGCACGTCCGAAGTCCACGACTTTTTGTTCAGTGCCATCGGACATCGCTCCCAGTGAAATCGCGCTCGCTTAAGGGAAACGAAGGCGACTCATTTGCCATTCTCGCAGCGCCATCTCTGCGTCCAGCCTGACTACGCTGGGTGCGCCGCTCGCCAAAGCGCGCAGCACGGGCTCTCCCAGTTCTGGTGAAAACTCTAGGCAATGGGCCGCGGCCCATAGCCTAATACACTCGTCGTGTGTTGCCAAAAGCGGAACTAGCGCTGTTTGCGCGGATCGGCCACGGTGTCGGAGCTCATGGTAAAGGACACCTATCATATCGTGCTGTTTGTTGACCTCCTCATAATCGGCTACTTTGCTGGCGGCGCAAGCACGCCGAGCAGCCGCTGCATATGCATCGACGATCACTTCAATCTTCCAATCGTTGAATTCAGTGCCAGTCATCGCAAAATTCCCAAGTCGTGAAGCGCCTTCAGTCCGAATTCGTATCGTTCGCGATACGACTTCGCTGGTCATCGGAATGTAGCCCTCTTTATCGAGCGACAATGGCTCTGTCGCGTACATCGACTTGTTTAAACGAGTAGCCGGTAAATCGACCATCTTCAAATATTTGAAGGTTCATGTCTTATCTTCTCGCGCTACAGTCAGTCCGAAATTGACCTCATCCTGGACTTCATTCGGCACTTCGATCCATCCTCGCACTTCTGAGCCGAACTCAAAATCGAGCTGGCGCTCCGCGTCATCGATGTTTGCGTGCCATGTGTCTCCAACTGGCTTTCCATCATCTGTGTAGCGATAGAGAAAAACCCCCTCGTAGGGAGCGCGGGTCAACATCACTACAAAAGTCGCAAGCGGGAGTAGCTTGCGCTCACCATCTGGTGGCGGCTGGCCAACGTAGTGGCGCGTTCTCGGCATTGTGCCGACGGTTCGTCGTCTAATGGTGGCGATCCGTCTCATGGCATTGGAACGATATATACATGCCTGTGCGTTTGCGCACTCTGCTTTTGCGTAATCCACCGATTAACCCATCGATAAGAACAACATCCTGAGACGCAACAGCTAGCCTGATTGGAGGACCGCCTGTACCTCATTATCGTCGAAGCAAACGAAAACGTAGACCAATCCGCAATCAGCTAACACATATTCATCGTTGATTGAATCTAACTGGCCGTAAAACGACATCGCTTCGCGGCACACACGGCACAGTGGCCACTCCGGTTGCTGCAGAAACGTTGGTTCTCCACCCAACTGGTGGCGCTTGCCAAGATCACCTGACGCCCACTTGAAAGGCGCGAGGTTTCTCGCCTGCGCATCGGCAGGTTCGGAAATAAGGCGGAATTTTGGGATTTTCATCGTCCGAACCAATGAATTTTTGAAGCTCGATCCGTTTTGCCCATCGTTTCTTCCGGCACTCCGTGGTGAGATCGCCCAGGCCAAAGCCGTACCGTCATTTCGTCGAATCCAAGTGCTCAGACGACGGTCTAAATCATCGAACACCTGGAATCAACGTTCCAACTGCATGACCGATCTCGTGCGCGAAGTTTTCAGTGAGACTCGCAGAGCGCGTATTGATGTTGGGTTTCCAATCTGGACGCTACCCCTCCGCGAAGCTATAGATGACGAACTCGTCGTCAAGCATACCAAGCGGATAAAAGCCGCATGTATATATTTGCGCCAAGAGATAGAACGGATTCTTATTGAGCTCGGCTGCGTAAGCAAGCTGCCACAAGATGGTTTCCCAAAAATCTTTGTCTACATCGCACATCAACCACCAGATCGTTTCTCGATCGCGATTATCGAGCGACGGCGACCTAGCAATAAGTTTCTCTCTACTGGCCGCAAGCATGCCAGACAACACGCCAGACCTCCCAGAGAATGCGAATAGCGGCGGCTCGATGACTGAACGCCGCTCCGGTCGCTCTAGCACAGCGTGGGTCTTTGCCGCAAGTGCCGTGAGCGCACGGCGCCAAACGCCACTTGGCTGGATATCAACTTCGGCTATTGAGTTGATACGCCGATAGAGATTTGCGGCAAGCGGAAGTTCGCCGTCCCTGAACTCGACTCGTAAGGGTTGAGCTGTCGGTAGCACCAACCGCAGGTGGGCATCAAGAAGATCCTCGGGATTAGCCTGCAGATCCGGATTCTTCGCTGGGAACCACTTCATAGATTCTGTTAAAGCCAGTACCTGCTTAATCGCATGGGTCGCATTGCCATATTGCCCCTCGCGTATGTCGGATGATTTAATCACCTCGACGTCGTTCATCGGAAATCCCCTAGAATTACCCACCGTCCATCCTCCAGCCGTTTAACGATTTTAGTCACTTCGTTGATTTGAACGATTCCAACGCCAGTCCGTGTTGAGCCATAGACGGCTTGGCCATTGACAGTCCCCAGCTTGTAAACCTGACCATCTGGTACTACTTTACGAACTTCACTGAGCAGAACGTCAATGTGCTTCATAAAGTCACCGCGAGCCGTGGTGCCCGCCTCTTGCATCGCATTCTTGAAAATAGTAGCGTCGCCTTTGCTGTACTCGGCGATCTTTTCGATCGCATTCATGTTTGGCATTTCGCCAGCAGGCCCAGGCGTCAGCGCTGTGGCAATTGTGTTTGTAATACCGGCCGGATTCGATAGGAATGCAGTTGTCGCAGTGCTAATGATTTCGGGCGCGTAAGCAACAGCTAAGAATGCAGCCACTCCGACAGCGCCCCATTTCATGCCTGCGTTGATGCCTTGCTGAAAACCTGCACGAGCTTCAGCAGACTTGCACTCAACGCATCGGAAGTCGTTCTCCGCTTTGCCATTGGGATCGAAGTAACGGAGCGGGTTGTTCAGAGTATACGAGTAACGATTCCACTTCTGCGGCGTCTCTGTCGCTCCTTCAACATTGATGACAGAATCCACTGAAAGGAACCGTCCCCACTGGGGCACCGTGTTCCGTGCATGCATGAAGTCGTTGTAATTCGCATTGTCGCTCGACGTTCCGGAGTTGAAATCCCGAAGGTGTCCAGTGAACTTCATCGGCTCTTCGCGGTCGTATCCGGAGACCGTCGTCTCTTGGGGCACGGGCGTGATTTCGACGCCGAAGGGGTAATAGTCGTGCTCAGCGATCCGCGCGCCGCCATCACCCGTTACGAGGCGTGGTGTACCGAGGTGATCGAGATGGAAGTGACGTCGGCCACCCTCTTCTGGGACTCTCTCAGCACCCAACAGCGAGCCGTCGCGGTATATGTAATCCTCTAGCCACGCCCAGGGAGGAGCGAACTGTGGAGATCCGCCCTGAACGTATGTGCTTTGGTACTGGCGCAATACTTTTCCTGCTTCGTCTCTGAGACTCCAGATCACCGGCGCGTTGATGCAAGTGGTAGGCGGACCGCTGCATTCGAATACTCCAATGCGCTCGTCGGCAGCGTTGTAAACATAGACCTCGGCGAGACCGGAAACGTCCTTCTCGCGCTGCATGTTCACGGGATCAAATGTGTTCGTTTCTGAGGAGTCGCCAGTGAGGTTCCCGGCCGAATCGTATCCGGACGGCTGGTAGGCGCTGAGATGATTGGTTGCGATGTCAGTTGTGAGGTCAACAGGCAGGTCCGGCGGCATTTTGGCCGGATCATGTGTCGTCTTTCGCGTCAAGTTACCTAGTACGTCGTAAACATAGGTCTCCGTTTTATCTTTTATGTTCGCTTGCACCAGCCGCGAGAATTGGTCGTACGTGAAAACGTCGTTGCCGATCGCGCTAATGTTGCCGGCGCCGTCGTACTTGTACGTTCCGCTTGTCCAAGGAGGCAAACTATTTGGTGTGATTCGTCCGGTTGTTGTCGCGTGATGCGTGTTCGACGCTACAGTTGTTGATTCAACGAACGGTCCGCTCACGACGCGCTGCAGATACTTGACCGCCGGATGCTGTCGAATCGCCTGAAATGCCACCTCCGGAATCGTGATGACGAGCCAATTGGGGAGATCGAAATCCACGTGACCGCCGAGTTGCCCAACAACATCCCTGATCGGGGCAGGCGCGCTGGCGTTCGGCTGCACGAACATGTACTTAGTTCGCACCATGTATTGGTGCCGGTCGGTTGGAGCAGCCCAAGCGTGCGCGCAGAGGGCTGCGGTTAGCAAGGCGGCAAATACTCGAGCCTTCATTGTCCGTCCCCCAGGTAATCGGTTCGGTTCTGAAGTTCGATTATGTGTATCGCGCGAATCGTCAAGTTCGTCACATCAGGATCCGTGTAAGCTGGTCGGGTGATTCCGGCTCGAGCCAGGGCGTTATCCATCGCGCAACGCAGCCGCATCACGTGAGCAGCGTAAATAATCGCGCCCGGAGCCGGAGTGGTGCCGACCGTACCGTACGCGCAGCTGTTGACCGACAGATTCAGAATGTCGGACCACGAAAATAGCGGATCGCCCCAACCGGCGCGAAGGGAATTCACTCCGCTCAACAACTCACTGAACTGAGCGTAGGAAATCGTCGTGCCTGTCGTGACGCTGGTGAAGCTAAGCGTACTCTCAAGGTCGTTGTTGCTCGGAACTGAGTTCACAACGTTCGATCCACCAGCTGTGACGTGGTAGAAGAAGGTTGCGTTCGACGGGACGCTGTCGATCAGGCTCAAACTGGTCGTTGTTCCTAACGATCCCCATGATGAGCCCGATCGACGCCAAACCTCATAGAAGCTCGCACCCGTTGCGGCCTGCCAAGTAACATTGATTAAATTCGGATTGTTTGGTGACCGGTCGGCGATCAGATTCGTGGGAGCGCGCAACTGAACGGTCACGGTCGCTCCTTTACTGTCAATGCGACCGCAGCTATTTGTGATCCGCACCCAATAGGACGTCGTTTGGGTCAACGGCGGCGTTGTAAATTGGGAGGCAGTCCCACCCGGAATAGGATTCGAAGTATCGTGTGGCTGCCCCTGATACCACTGGTAAGTCGGAGTGTTGCCGCTCGCAACGACGGAGAGCGTTTTCTGATCGTTGTAGTAGATCGGCTGACCTCCATTGGGCTGTGTTGTTATCGTCGGAGCGGCGCAGGAGGTCCAGTTTGAAAAGGTGATCGACGTCGGCCGCGGCATGCCATTCGTCTGGCTGTTATCGTAGATGTCATATGTGTCGGCAACACTGTTGCCGTGGGAAACGACATTCACCATCCTGTTCGGCCAGTATGAGATTCCGCTGGCGCCGATCGTGAACGCCGGTGTGGGGATGCCGGAGAGCAGCCCGTTCGTGTATTGCGGTTGCACGCTCCCCCAAATCGATGAACCACAACCGACGGCGTCGTAGCATGTCGGGTAAGTCACCTGAGCCGGCAACCCCAGATCGTTATAGGAGTATGACTGCTTCAGTGTCTTGTCGATTGAGCTCACAGGGCCGATTCGCGTCGTCTTGTCGGTAAGCCGCCCCGCGTCGTCTCGATATTCGTAAGTTTCAGTAACAGCAATGTCGCCGATATCTGGTTGGTAATTATGACGGGTAGCGGTCTCCAGCTTTCCCTGTTTCTTGTTCGTGCCGTCGTTCGCGATTGCGTAGGTGTAGTCTTTGAGCGGGCGGAATGCCTGAGTGTTGTAAGGGTTACGCGACTTCAGGTGAATGAGCCGTTCGGCGGCATCGTATTCATATGTCAGGTCAAAACAGCGTTGAAGCTGATCGTTGCATTGTAAATTTGTATCAGGAACCGTCTTCGAGCCGACGTGCCCCCGCGCATCATAACTGGCGTAGTTAGTCGTTCCGTTTTCTGGATGTTGCTCGCTGAGCAGAAAACCACGATTGTCATATGTGAATAATCGTGTTTGTGACGTGTTTTGGACCGGCACTGACACGGACGAAAGCCGGCCGCCGACGTCGTAGGCGTAACTCGTGGTAATCGCGTTTGATGTACCGTCCGCTTCGGTGACCGAGATCACTCGCCCTTGGCGATCGAATGCCTGCCTAGTCGGGACATTCGACTCAGATGACCCCGTAGCTACAGAAACAATACGGGTGGAGGATCGCACGCCTGAATACTGCATCGTGGAGACCTTGCCGTCCGGCGCCGTAACCGAGCCTGCTCGGCCGAAAGGATCGTAATTCGTATAGGAAGTCTTGTGTGCCGGCACAAAATCGTACTCGGTTGGATTCGGAACGAGCTTCTCAAACTCCGAGACAGAGTCAGTCCAGCCAGCGCTGTTGTAAAAAGTCTCACGAAGACTAAACGAATCGTCAGGCATTCGCCTCTTTTCCCTCCAGAGGCGACCGACAGAGTCATACTGGTAGTGTGTCTCAACTGTTCCGGCGCCCTGTGCGGAGGCTGTTTTCACCTCGACGCGTGCGGCAGTGAAAGCCGACCCGGAGCCTGACGCGTTGAAATAGCTGTACGTGGTTTGTGCCAGCCCCGGCGGGCTGATGCTCGTGAGCCGAAACTGAGAGTCGTAAGCGTAGTTTGTGGTGACGAGAGCTGAATCGGTCTCGCTCAAGGTCACCCCAGTGTACTGATCGATCGCCCGATTCACCGCGTAGAACGAAGTTCCCGAGTACTGCGAGGTCGCTCTGACACCAAAAGCGTAGGTATGGGAAATCTGATAATCAAAGTTCGAAGGCGGGCTGTCAGCACTACTGCACAGAGTCGAGGCGGTCGGCGAATTGTTTCTGATATCTCCGCCGTAGTACGCCTCGGTCGCAATGTTGCCGCCGCTGGACGTGAAGACCGCCAACAGATCTGCTGCGTCCCGGCTGGTTCCTTTGAGGGTCCGCCGCGCGCGGAGAAAACCCGTGGCTCCGTCATAACAGGTCTGGAGGATGCTAGTGGTGCCGGCTTCGCTGTGCTGGACGCTGCTCGGGAAATCGAGAAGCCAGGCATCGGTGGATGCTGGCAAATTGAAGCTTCCCGGATAAGTGCCAGAATCGAGACCCGACGAAGGGTTCACATCGGGATCGCGTTTGTTGTAGGCGGTCGTCGTGGTCACGCTGCCGCTGGCGAACGATCCACCGATCGCAACTGTCCGATACTGACCGAGGCCGTCGAAATCTGATGAGTCAGAAGTCGATGCGGCACCTCCATCGTCGTGGTAGATGATGCGTTCGGAGTTCACGCGAGCATTCGAAGTGAGACAGTTGAATTCAAGGCCGCTTGTACAGCTCGTCGTGTCACGTTCGTAAGTGAGGTAAAACGACCGCAAAGGTTGTTTCGGCGAAGCGGCGTACCCCGCCGCCGTGTACACCCGCTGTGAGAGTAACCTCCCATTGTCGGAACTATTCGGCATTCGTGTGAACGGAAGTCCGTATTCCGGCATGTAAAAGCCATTCGGAGAATCGCCGCTGTTGATGGGCAAAATGTTTCCGTTCGAGTCAAAGAGCGTTTCTCCGCGAAGCGGCCAGACTGAGTAATAGTGTTCCGTGACGTTGCCGAGTGGATCTGTCACGGTGACGATCATTTCCTCGGAGGGCGCTCGCTTGTAGAAGGGTGCACCCTGGTTGTTCTCGCAGAGAACGAACGCCTGCGTGAGATTTTCTCCGACCTGCGCGTATGTCCACTGCGAGGTGGCAATCCTTGGTCCGCTTACCGTGCGTGTGCCGACGCCCGTGATGTATGAATCCCATGTTCCCGTGCTGCATGTGTCGGTTGGAATTTGGTAGAAGTGATAGCCGTACGCGATTTGACCACCAGTCGGCAAAGTGACACTGCTCAGCGTCCCCATTTCGCACGCGCCGTTCGTTTGGTGCTGGTTGTATGTGAAGGAGAACGTCGACGCGTCAGGCAGCGTCAAGGTCGTCAGTAGTGGAACCGTGACAGTCGGGGAATCGTTCGGGTACTGCGAATGGCAGCCGCGATCAACTGCAGTCGTCGTCGAATAGCCGAACTGGTAGACCGCTGTCTGGCCCTGCGGTGCAGCGAGAATTACCTGATCAACCTGGCCGGGATACGTCGATTCCGGATAGCTGTATTGCGAGCTGAAGCACATGTAGTTCGTTCGTGCGTTCTGACTGTCGGTGATCTGCCACGCGGAAGAATCAGAGAGTGGACACGGCGTATTCGCAATGCTGTTCAGATGCGAGATGGTGGCAAAGTTCCCGAACCGATCCTTTATCGAGAGCAGATCCCCGCTGTTTGAATCGAAAACCTTGATCGTGCCGTCCGGGAACTCGAGATTGATGATGCCAGTGTTGTACTGAAGCATTCGGAGATAGCTGCCGTCGCGCGTGTAGCCGACAGCGGTAATGGGTGCCGAAAACGAAGTCGCCGAATCATCATCATGAAGTTTCGGGAATGTGACGTGATCCCGACCGTCAGGACTCTCGTAGATCCACGAGTTACCACCGGTCGGCAAGCCCGGCGGAATCATCCGACCCATGGAAACTAGCCATCCCATACCCGCATTCGAGCGACGGGTCGGCACGGCGCGATGGACGCCGGCGACCGGCTCGTAATCCCAAACTTTACTGTTGTAGGTGAGCGTGAGCTGGTACGACAGACCGCCGTTCACCGGGTATGCCGGACCGATTGGCAGCGTAAGCGACAGGTTTCCGTTGAACGTGTTGACAGAGTCGATATCCCAAAAGTGGTATAGCTTCTCCGGCGAGAAACCTTTCTCGAATCCCTGCGGCTGCTGCGCGACTGCGCTCGACGCAAAAACCGAAAACCAGAACGCCACGATCAGATAGCGTTTCATGCGCCTACTCCACCGCCGTAGCGCCGTATTCGCCGGTGAAAGAGTTGGCCATGAAAACGATGTCACCCTTCTTAAGTTTTTTCGGCGGAGGCTCCGTCGTGCCTGCGCGCGGCGTCAGGGCTCCGATCGAGACCGTTATCTTCCCGTTTTGTTTGGCATCATCGAGAGCGCCCATGCTCGTAATCAACCCGCCCCACACGCCGACTTCCGGCCGCACGACGATGAATTCGACAACTTCGCCATTCATCCCGAGTTGCGCGATTTCGCCGCCGGCGTCTTTCTTGAGGTGCGCATCGGCGATCACGATGTGTTTCGCCCACGGATAATCGGGCGGAGCTCCAACTCCGAAGGCACCGGTGCTGAGATCGACCGCGAACCAGAGAGATCGCCAGGAGCGCTGATGGTTGTAGGAAACGCCTACCGATCCGACGCCCTCGAAGTCCGTTATGCGCTGTTCGATCGGGTCTACGCTCGTGTAGTAGGTTTTTCGCTCGCGAACAAGACTAAAGACATAGACCGGGGCAGAGCGACTCACATTGGCGATGGCGACGTTATTCGGGCCGAATGTGATCGTCAGCGGCTGACCGGCCTGCGCTGCGATAGCCGCTTGAGCTGAAAGGCAAATCAGCACGGCAAATGTGCGCATGAGACGCCTCCTGGTTATCGCTCGATGGATTGAAATCCTATCGCGAAGTAGTGACTGGCGACGCCATTTTGCTACCCTCGGCTAATTACAGGGAATCGCCCCAGGCGATAACTGGACGCTCGGCCGCCCCGCACTGATTACTTCTTCGGCAGAAGTTTGACGGCTACACCGTCGAAGCTGGATCAGTCGCCCGAAGGGCGGTACCTCGGGCGAATACCCGATTCATCGCCGAACACGACGTTCATCTGGGCACATCTCAGCGCTCGAGGCGGAGACGCGAATCCGTAAATTGTTTTCGAGTCGGCAGAGCGGAAATCAGCCACTCTCACCGGCGATGATCGGTTAACGTAGATCGTGCTTTTCGGGAGAGCGAGCATTCGCGTTCACTTCTCCAGTATCGCCCGCAACTTCGTTTCGACTTCCGCGATCGTTGAGAAGACGATCAACGGCTTCCCATAGCGCCGCGCTAGCGCGATCTCCGATTCCGTTCCGAAGCTGCCCGGCAAAACGATGACCGCCCACGAAGTAAGAATATTGATGTGATTTCGCGACAGATCGTCTTCTCCACGCCGTCCGCTGTACGGAAGATGCGTGTAGATCGCCAACTCGACAAACTCGTTCGGATAGCCTTCCTTCGGGACCGCACGCTCCGCTTCGCTGCGGCACGGAATGATTCCGATGCTGATGCCGCATGTCCGCTTCGCGCGCGTGAATGCGCGGCTCACCGATCGCATCACACCGCCGCCTCCTCCGGTGAGCAGGTTCACGCCCAGGGAGGCCAGCAGCTCGCCGACGGGACGGGCGAGATCCTCATGCTCGTCGAGGCCTGAACCGATTACCGCGACCGTTCGATCGGAGAGCGCAGGCATGGTTATCCTTCGCCGTGCTATACGATTCCGGGCATGTCGGTCAAACGCGGGTGGCTTGCCGTGGCGGTATGCGCCGTTGCCTGCCACCCGGCTGCCATCGTCCAGACCGCAACCGCGACGCGACGCGCCCTGACCGTTCCGATTCTGGCGGACGGCACACTCGAAGCGCCGCCCGGCGCCGAAGTTCGGGCGCCGGAGGGTGGGACGATCGGTGCGATTTTCGTTCGCGAGGGGCAGCGTGTGTCGCGCGGCACGCCGCTGGTGCGTCTCGACAATCCCGATCTCGAGCAGCGCGTCCTGGCCAGCCGGTCGGAATCGTCGCAGCTTGCCGAGGAGCAGCAGCGCAGCGCTGCCGAGCAGGCGGCCGCTGGGCGCGAGCGCGATCATCTGAAGACCATCGTCGACTCCGACGCCCGCCTCATCAAAAGCGGTGCGATCACGGAAGAGCAGCGCCGTGCCGATGAGCTGAATTATCAGGCAGCCCTGCAGAAAGTGCAGCAGGCGGAGGCCCATGCGGCCGACACTCTCAAACGCGAAAAGATCGCCGATGACTCGCGCCGGGCGCTGGAATCGCGAGCGGCGCTTCTCCTGCTGCGCGCGCCGGTCGACGGCATCGTCTTCAATCTGCCGCGCGAGGCAGGCTTCAGCATCGCGCCGGGCCAGCTCGTCGCCAGCGTCGGCGTTCCGCAGCATGTCCGCGTTCGCGCGCGCGTCGACGCGCCCGACCTCCCTCGCATCCGCGTCGGGCAGCGCATGATCGTGAAATTCGACGGGCTGCCAAATCAGCAGTGGGACGGGACGATCACTCTCGTTCCGCCCGGATTGCGCGAAGTCGCCGCGCGTGAAGTCGGCGAGGTGATCGGCGAGATCACCGGCGATGTCACCGGGTTGCCCTCGAATGCGTCGGTCAACGTGGAGATTGTGGTCGGAGAAAAAACGTCTGCCCTGGTGATCCCTCGCGGCGCGCTGATGCGCGACGGCAACACGCGTTTTGTTTTTCTCTATGCCGAGGGCAGGGCGCGGCGCACGCCGGTCGAAGTCGGGCTGATCGCACCGAGCGAAGTCGAGATTACCAGCGGAGTCCGGGAAGGCGATCAGGTGATTCTGCCTGTCGCGAATCTCCGCGACGGCGACGCGGTCAAGGTGGCCTCATGATCGGCAGCGAAGTCCTCGGCACGGCGCTGCATCGATTTCGAACGCATCCCCTCCAGACCTGGCTCACCCTGGCGGGCCTGATCGTCGGCACGGCCGCCATCATCATCATCGTGGCGTTAGGACTCAGCGGCCGCGCCTTCGTGATGTCGCAGATCGAGGCGGTTGGCTCACACGTGGTGTGGGCGACCTACGAAGGCAATGTGACCGCCGGCGTGGCGCACGCCGTCGACGACAGCATCAACGAATCGGACGTGCACGCCATCGCGGCCCGCACCGATCTTTTCTCCGCCGTGACGCCGCTGGTGCAGATGAACGGCAGCGTGACCGTCGAAGCGCGCACCGTGAACGTGGCGGTACTCGGCACCACTCCCAATTACATCGACGTACGCAAAAACGTACATATATTACGTGGAAGATTTCTCGATCAGGACGACTTCGCCCAGCGCGCCAAGGTGGCCGTGGTGAGCAAGGACCTGTACGCCAAGCTCTTTCACAACGACGACAGCGAGCCCAAGAAGCTCCGCGTCCTCGGCATGACCTTCACCGTCATCGGCGAATTCGAGAATCCGATCGACACCATGGGCAACGGCGAAACTCGCCCCGACGCCATCTTCGTTCCGATCAGCGTCACATGGTTCTTCACGCCGACGCACCGGGTCGACACTCTGTTTTCGGAAGTGCGCGACTTCGACGCCATCCCGCGGGGGCAGGCGGCGGTGCTCGAAATTCTGCGCGAGCGTCACCACGCCGGCGCGGTCTATGACGTCGAGAACATGACCACGGTCGTGAAAGTCGCGAAAGCGATTTCGGCGGGCTTGATCATCGTCTTCATTCTGGCGGCTTCGGTGTCGGTCATCGTCGGCGGCGTCGGGATCATGAACATTCTTCTCGCGTCGGTGGAACATCGCACCCGCGAGATCGGAATCCGCATGTCGATCGGCGCGCGACGCCGCGACATCCTCCTGCAATTCCTTCTGGAAGCCCTGATCCTGGGCAGCGTCGGCTCATCGGTGGGGGTGATGGTCGGACTCGGTATCCCCCTGGTGATGCGCGCGTTCATCGATCGCTTCGCGATTCAGGTCTCCGCGCTCTCCGCGATCCTGGCGTTCGCGTTTTCGTCGGCGGTGACATTGCTCTTCGGCGTCGTGCCGGCTTATCGCGCTGCGCAGCTCAATCCGACGGATGCGTTGCGCTATGAGTAGCGCGATCGCAATCTCTGTTCTGCTGGCCATCTCACTGCAGGACGCCATCACGAAAGCGATCGCGCAATCGCCCGAGCTGCGCGCGCTCGAAGCGGGCGTGGCCGAGGCCAGGGCCAACGCCACGCTGGGCGATGCGTTCCGATCGGCAGCTTCGATCTCGACGACGCCCGGTTACGCCACCGGACTTCCGACTGCCGTACTCGGTCAGGTGCCCGCCATCGCAACAGTCGAGACTCATCGATTACTCTACGACGCGGCGGCGCGTGCCGATCAGATCGGGGCGGCCTCGCAGGTCGATGCGACCATCGCGCGCCTCGAGTCACGAAAACGCGAGATCGCCCAGAACGTCGCGGAGCTCTACGCGCGCGTAGCAGCCGGCCGGATTCAGTCCCCATCCGCTCAACGCCGCGTCACGGCATACGAAACGATCGCGGCGCGAATCGAGGCGCTGCGAAAAGAAGGTCGCGTACGCGATCTCGACGTCGACCGCGCGACGCTGCAGGTCGCCAACGCCAGGCGGGTCGCGTTGCAAGCGCGTAATCGTCTCGAGCTCGATCAGTTACGATTGAATCGGATGGTGGGTGAACCGGTCACCCTGAGCGAAGCGAAGGGTCTCGCCAGCGGAGATGCTTCGCTTTCGCTCAGCATGACGGGGGACCCCGAACTGAAGAGCCTCGATGCCCGCATCGCGGCGCTGCAGCGCGCGGTCGGACTTCAGCAGCGTCTCTTTCAACCGAGCATCGCTGCGCAGGCCCAGTACATGCGTCTGTTCGATCGTTACCGCCGCTACTACCTGAATTTCAAACCCGATGACGTCGTCGTCGGCGCAACCGTGACGCTGCCGATCTGGACCGGCGGACATCGCGGAGCAGCCGCCGCTCGCGTCCGTGCGCAATTGCAACAATTAATTTTCCAGCGCGATCTCCGCAAGACCGAGGTCGAGCTCGTGCTACGCGAGGCGGAAGTCGATCTGGCGCAGGCGGTTGCGGAAAGTGATCTCGCCGCCCGCACACATGCGATCGCCGCGGAAAGCTCACGGGTGGCCGAGGAGCTGGCCAAGGAAGGACGCGGAGAGGCCAACGACGTCCCGCTCGCCCAAATTGCCCTCGCGGATGCCGACGACGAGGTGGCTAAGGCCAATGCTCACAAGATGGTTGCTCAGGCGCGACTGATTATTTTGGGAGGGAATTCGACTCGTGCCACATATAATCCGTAGCTCAGGGGAGCCAAATCACTCCACCGTCTTCGGTCCGGAAGTCGGCGAGGTCAGAGAATGACTGTTCACGATTTCCCAGTTTTCGACGAATCTATTGAAGATAACTCGCGCATCGCAGCAGCGATCGACGCGGCCACCCGCCGGCTGTCGTCGCTGCAGCATGAGGATGGTCACTGGTGCGGCGAGCTGCAGGGCGACACCATCCTCGAATCGGAGTACCTGCTCCTTCTTTATTACCTAGGGCGCGCCGGCGACGAACGCTTTCCAAAGGCGGCCGAATACCTGCGCCAACAGCAACTTCCGGAAGGCGGCTGGGCGATCTATGCCGGCGGCCCGACAGATCTCAGCGCATCGGTCAAGGCGTATTTCGCCCTGAAGATCGCCGGGGATTCGCCTGACGCGCCGCACATGGCGCGCGCACGCCAGCACATCCTGGCCATGGGCGGCATCGACGCCTGCAACTCGTTCACGAAGATTTATCTGTCGATCTTCAAACAATATGAATGGTCGAAATGTCCGGCGGTTCCGCCGGAGCTGATCCTGCTGCCGGACTGGTTCGTGTTCAACATCTACAAGATGTCGTACTGGTCGCGCTGCATCATCGTGCCGCTGTCGATCATCTGGGCGTTCAAGCCGACCTGCGATGTGCACTGCTCCATTCAGGAGCTGCGTTGTTCTTTCGTGGCCGGCACGAAGAAGCGATCGCAGCGCGAACGCTTCTGGCGCGCGTTCTTTAACGTCCTCGACGTCGCCCTGAAGATGATCGAAGCGATTCCGTTGAAGCCGTTTCGCCGTCGTGCGCTCGAAAAGACGACGCAGTGGGTCGTGGATCATCTCGACAAGAGCGACGGACTCGGCGCGATCTTCCCCCCCATCATCAATACTGTCTTCGCTTTTCGCGCGCTCGGGCGTCCGCCTGAGGACCCTGTCATTCAACGTCAGCTTCGTGCGCTGGAAGGGCTCGAGATCGAGGAGAACGGAGCGCTGCGCCTGCAGCCGTGCTTCTCGGCGGTGTGGGATACCGCACTGGCCGTGCACATCCTGAATGCCACCGGAACGCCGTCCGATGATCCGCGCGTGCTCGCCGGCGCGCGATGGCTGCTCGACAAAGAAGTCCGCACGATCGGCGATTGGAAGCGCAACAATCCCGATGGCGAACACGGAGGCTGGTTCTTCCAGTACGCGAACGAGTTCTATCCCGATACCGACGACACGTCAGAAGTGCTGCTCGCTCTCGATGCCGCGAGATTCCCGAATCCTGAGGAAGAACTCGATCGACAAAACGCAGTCGCGCGTGGCATCGCCTGGCAGTTGACGATGCAGAACAAAGACGGCGGATGGGGCGCCTTCGACAAAGAGTGCACCAACGAGGTCTTCACATACATCCCCTTCGCCGATCACAACGCCATGATCGATCCGAGCTGCCCCGACATCAGCGGCCGGACGCTGGAGGCGCTCATCGGCCTGGGCTTCGATGCACAACATCCAGCAGTTCGTGGCGCAATTCGATACCTCCACCAGTCGCAGGATTTCAGCGGCACGTGGTACGGCCGCTGGGGCTGCAACTACATCTACGGAAGCTTTCTCGCGCTGCGCGGATTAGCGGCGGTCGATCCGGAGGGACACGACACGCGTTTCGAGCGCGCCGCCCGCTGGATGATCGAGCGGCAGAACCCCGACGGCGGATGGGGCGAAATGCCACACTCCTACGACGATCCGATGCTCAAAGGCGTCGGACCGAGCACGCCCTCGCAGACCGCGTGGGCTCTGCTGGCGTTGATCGCGGCCGGCAAAGCCGACTGCCACGCCGCCCGCCGCGGCGTCGAATATCTTCTGAAGAACCAACGCCAAGACGGCGGCTGGCGGGATGATTTCTGGACCGCCACCGGTTTCCCAAAAGTCTTCTATCTCCGCTACTGGTTGTACGCCACCTATTTCCCGCTCTGGGCTCTCGGCGAATACCGCGACGCAATGACATCATGAGATTTCCACTCCACGTCACGACCAGCACCGTCCGCCTTCAGATCCGCAATGGATTGAAAGGCAATCGCCGCTATCCGTTCGTGCTAATGCTCGAGCCGCTATACACCTGCAACCTGGCCTGCATCGGATGCGCGCTGGAGCGGCACACCGGAAAATTGTCCGACCGCTTGCCCGTCGAAGACTGCCTCGAGGCAGCCGACATCTCCGGCGCACCGATCGTGTCGATCTGCGGCGGTGAGCCGACCATTTATCCAGAGTTACCGAAATTGGTGGGCGGCCTCATCGAGCGGAAACGCCACATCTATTTGTGCACGAACGCGCTGCTGCTGGACGAAAAAGTCTACGGCGTGATTCCGCCTAACAAGCGGCTGATGATCAACGTGCATCTCGACGGCATGCGCGAGACCCACGATCTCGTCTGCGCGCGCAGCGGCGTGTTCGACAAAGCGATCGAGATGATCAAGCGCGGAGTCGAGCTCGGGCATCACATGATGGCCAACACCACCATCTATCGCGAGACGAATGTCGACGAGGTCGAAGACCTCTGCCGTCTCCTCACCGACCTCGGGGTCGAGGGAATGCTCGTTTCCCCGGGCTATCACTATGAATCGGTCGAGCGCGACATCTTCCTCACCCGCGACGAGATCCAGAAAAAGTTCCGGCGCGTGCTCGAGATCTCGCGAAAGTATCGACTGACATCGACGCCGATGTTCCTGGAGTTCGCGGCCGGCATGCGCGACTACGACTGTTCGCCATGGAGCACGGTCACCTTCACGCCGCGCGGGTGGAAAGGACCGTGTTACCTGATCGGCAAGACCTACACCGAAACGTTCGACGATTTCTGGAACGGCACAGATTGGGATTATTGGGAATCGCGGCAGGATGCGCTCTGCCGCAACTGCGCCATGCACTCGGGCTTCGAAGCCTCGGTCGTCCGCGAATTGCCAAAGCATCCGGGCGACATGTTCCGCATGGCGGCGTGGAACTTACTGGGATGAGAATGCGCACCCCTCACCCGCCGCTTCGCGGCACCCTGGTCCAAGATCCTTCTCCCCGCGTGCGGGTAGAAGGTGGCCGAAGGCCGGATGAGGGGAACGCATGATCGCGATCGTCACAGCTTTACGGGAAGAACTGTCGCCGCTGCTGCGGCGCGCGAAGATCGAGCGCGTGGTGCGCATCGGACGATGGCGATGTCACGTCGGCACGATCGCCGGCAAAGCGGTTGTGATGATGGCCGGTGGCGACGGCTTGAAAAACGCCGAGGATTCGGTATCGCTGCTGTTGCAGAGGTTCGACGTCTCGCTCCTCATCGGAATGGGGATCGCAGGCGGCGTCGATCCCTCCCTGCGAACTGGCGACATCGTCATTGCCAGCGAGATTCAATCGCTACCATGCCAGCCCCTGATCGCCGGCCGTCGCGCAACTATCGCGAGCGTCGATCGCATCGCGCACGCGAAGACGGGCATGGCGGCGCAGGTCGTCGACACGGAATCGGCCGGTTGGGCGCAGGCGGCATCGAAGTTCAGCGTGCCCTTTGCGGTCGTGCGCGCGATTTTCGATCCGTCCGACGAAAAAATCCCTGAGTTTGTGAGCACCGATCGCGCCGCCGTCGTGCGTCACGCGCTGACACATCCGAAAACGATCCCGATTCTGATGCAGATGCGCGAACGTGTCCGTATGTGCGCCGAAGCCCTGGCGGAGTTTGTGGTCGCTTCGGCGATCGCTCCCGAAACCCGCCTCGATGCGCTTCTGCGCGAGACCAGCCGCACCTTCGCGCTTTGCATTCCTCTGCTTCCCGATACGACGCGCCGGCAGGTGACCATCGCCTATCTGCTTTTCCGCATCGCCGATACTTTCGAAGATGCCAGCCATTGGCCGGTCGCCGATCGCCTGGAAGCGCTGGACGGGTTCTGCGCCCTGCTCCGCAGCACCGATGCCAGTGAAGCGCAGCGCCTCGCCGACACCTGGTGCGCAAAGGGGCCGTCGCCGCACGCCGGATATACCAGGCTGATCGCCGACATTCCGCTGGTGATCGACGCGTTCACGAAGCTTCCTCCGCAGGCGATCGATGTGATTCGCGGACACGTGATCCGCTCCGCCAAAGGGATGGCGCGGTTCGTAGCCATGACCGACAACATCAGCCTTCAACTCGCGGACATCGAGCAGCTGCGGGCGTACTGCTACGCCGTGGCGGGGATCGTGGGCGAGATGTTGACGGAGCTGTTCCTGCTCCGCGCGCCGCAGCTTCGCGGCACAGCGCCGCTGCTGCGGGCACGGGCGGCATCATTTGGCGAGGGCCTTCAACTCGTGAACATTTTGAAGGACGCGCTCTCCGACGCCTCGGAAGGGCGGAGGTACATCCCGCCCAGCGTGAATCGTGCCGACATCATCGAGCTCGCGCGCACCGATCTGGCTTCGGCCACCGAGTACACCCTGGCGCTGCAGAGCAGCGGAGCGCCCAACGGCATCATCTCCTTCGCAGCGCTTCCGGTCGCGCTGGCCGAAGCAACGCTGGACAAAATGGAAACGTCGAACGCGACCAAGATCGCCCGTCCGACCGTTTTTCGAATCACGCGCCAGGTCAATCAACTGGTCGCTCGCGGCCAGCCGCCGCTGCGGCCTCGCTCCCAGACCCAATCGGGCCTCGCACGCATGCGATCAATCTTCTCCACGACGAGGTGAATCTTTGTCCATCATCGAAGGCATCACATCTCCACGGGACCTCGACTCTCTCAGCTACGACCAGGTCGCGCAGCTGGCCGCCGAGTGTCGTGACACCATCATCGAGACCATCACCAAGCGCGGCGGCCACCTGGCCTCCAACCTCGGCGCCGTCGAGCTGACTCTCGGTATCCATCGCGTGTTTCAGAGTCCGAAAGATCGGGTGATCTGGGACACGTCCAATCAGACCTACACCCACAAACTGGTGACCGGTCGATACAAACAGTTCGCGTCGATTCGAACGGTCGGCGGCCTGTCCGGATTTGCCGAGCCGACCGAGAGCGAGCATGACACGCTGGCCGCCGGCCACGCCGGAACCGGACTCTCGTACGCGCTGGGAATCTCGATCGCCACCCAAAACGATTCGAATGAGCCATTCGTGGTGGCGGTGGTCGGCGACGGCGCGCTCACTTCAGGACCGAGTTACGAGGCGCTCAACAACATCAACCACATCGATCCGAAGCGGCTGGTGGTGGTCTTCAACGACAACGGCTGGTCGATCTCCGAGAACATCGGGTGGCTGACCAAGTGGCGCAACCGGATCATGCTCGATCCGAAGTATCAGCGCTTCACCGGCTTCGGCCAGCATTTGCTGGCACGCTTGCCGTACGGCGAGAAAGCGTGGGAAGTGGCGCGCAAGATCAAGACGTCGGTCGAGAGCCTGATCCTTCCCAACACGATCTGGGAAGAGCTGGGGCTGCACTACATCGGACCGGTCGACGGCCACGATCAACAGGAGCTCGAAGATGCACTGCGCGTCGCGCGTGACGCATCCCGCAACGGCCCGGTCGTCATTCATGCACTGACGCACAAAGGTCGCGGCTATCCGCTGGCGGAAGAAAACCCTCCGAAATTCCATCAGCCCGGAACGCCGGCGGCCAGCGCCGACGCTTCACCGCGATTCACGTACTCACAAGTCTTCGCGAAGACGCTCATCGAGTTGATGAAAAACGACGACAAGATCGTCGCGATCAGCGCGGCCATGCTGGAAGGCACGGCGCTGATGGAAGTGCGCCGCCATTTCCCCGATCGCGTGTACGACGTCGGCATCGCCGAAGAGCATGCCGTCATCATGGCGGCGGGAATGGCGAAAGCCGGACTGCGGCCGGTGGTGTCGATCTATTCGACATTCCTGCAGCGCTCCTTCGATCAGATCATCCACGACGTGGCGTTGCAGGCGCTGCCGGTGACGATGTGCATCGATCGCGCCGGGCTGGTCGGCGACGACGGCAAGACCCACCAGGGCGTGTTCGACATCGCGTACATGCGCATCGTGCCGAACTTCACCGTGTCGGCTGGAAAAGATGAGAACGAGCTGCAGCATCTGCTCTTCACCGCGATTTATTCGGGCAAGCCCTTCGCCGTTCGCTATCCGCGCGGCTTCGGAATCGGTGTGCCGCTCGACAAAGAATTCCAGACCCTGCCCATCGGAAAGGGCGAGGTCCTCCGACGCGGAAAAGATCTGAATCTGTTCGCGTATGGCTCCATGGTCACACCCGCGACGGAAGCGGCGGCGGCGCTCACTGCGCGCGGCATCGAGTGCGGCGTCATCAACGCCCGCTTCGCAAAACCGCTCGACGTCGAGCTGATCGAGCAGACCCTCCATCTCAACCCGCGCCTGGTGACCCTGGAAGAGCATCTGGTCAGCGGCGGCCTGGGGAGCGCGGTCCTCGAGATGGCGGAACATCGGCGTCTGGATGCATCGGCAATTCGCGTTCATGCGATTCCCGATCAGTTCATCGATCACGGCCCGCAGGCCTATCAGCGCGCGAAATTCCATCTCGATGCCGCCGGCATCGCCGACGCCGTCCTGGAGATGTATCCCGAATTCGAACGCTCCCCGTCGCGCGCCAGGGCCCGAGCGGTGGCGGCACAAAAAGAAACGGTGACCTGGTGAAATTGCTCATCGCGGGTTTGCGTGGATTCTGTGCCGGTGTTGTGCGAGCGATTTCCGTGGTCGAGCAGGCGCTCGAGATCTGCGAGGGCACGGTCTACGTTCGCAAGGAGATCATTCACAACCGCTACGTCGTCGACGAGCTCCGCGGCCGCGGCGCGGTCTTTGTGGAAGAGCTCGACGAGGTCCCCGACGGCGGAGTCGTGATTTTCTCAGCCCACGGCATCTCGCCGGCGGTTCGCGATACGGCCAGGAGGAAGAAGCTTCGCACCATCGATGCCACCTGTCCGCTGGTGACCAAGGTCCATCTGGAGGTGGTGCACTTCGCGAAGAAGGGCTACACCATCATCTTCGTCGGGCACAAGGACCACGACGAGACCATCGGCACGCTGGGCGAAGCGCCGGGAGCGATTCGCGTGGTCGGATCGCGCCAGGAAGCGGAGCGGGTGCAGGTCGACAATCCCGAAAAGGTTGTCTATCTCACCCAGACGACGCTGAGCGTCGACGACACGCGCGAGATCGTCGACGTCCTGCATCAGCGCTTCCCGGCGCTCAAGTCTCCGCCGAAGGAAGACATCTGCTACGCCACGCAAAATCGGCAGGACGCCGTGAAGGCTCTGGCATCGCACGTCGACGTCCTGCTGGTGTTAGGCGCGCCGAACAGCTCGAACTCGCTGCGGCTCTGCGAAGTCGCGCGCGGGCGAAACATCCGCGCCCATCTCATCGAGACCGCCGCCGACATCCGCCTGGAGTGGCTCCAGGATGCCAAAGTGGTCGGATTGACGGCCAGCGCCTCCGCCCCCGAAATTCTGGTGCAGGAGGTCGTCGACTTCGCCCGCACCAGGCTCGGGATCACCGACATCGAAGAGCTGGACACCGTGAAGGAAGACGTCCACTTCTCGCTGCCGCAGGAGCTGATCGCGATGGCGCGCGCGACGTCATCCTGACGCCCCTCATCCGCCCCTTCGGGGCACCTTCTCCCCGCTTCGCGGGGCGAAGGATCTGCTCTTAGGAGGGTGGTCCCGCGGAGCGGGACCGGGTGAGGGGCGCCCGCATCTCAGCGAGCGATCCCGGTAGTCGGACACTTGAAACCCTCCGCTCGAGGTGGCGTAAGAATGCTTCAGCAAGGCAGAAATGACGCTTCTGTTCTGGTGCCCGCTGTTTGCCGCCATCGCTCACATCACCGAAGAGTTTGTCTGGCCGGGCGGGTTTGCTGGTTGGTATCGGACCTACCATCCGGACATTGCCAGAAGTATCTCAAAACGTTACCTCGTCGTCGTGAATGGCGCGCTTCTTTTCACGTGTCTTTCCGTTGGCATTGATCGACCGACAACCTTCGGCCCCGCGTTTCTTCTCACTGTTGTGGCACTCTTGTTCGGGAACGGCGTCTTTCATCTCTTCGCTACCCTGCGCACCAGGAGCTACTCACCCGGAGTGGTAACCGGGGTTCTGCTGTACATTCCGCTCGGCATCGTCAGCTATGTTGCAATTCTTCGCGAGCAACTGGCCTCAGTAGAAACAGCGGTCGTTGCGGCAATCGTTGGGTGCTCATACCAAATGGTTTCGGTGGCCAATCATCGCCGGCGAGAGAGGTCTTTTCGAACGTGATCCTGAGCCGCGCAGAGGCGAAGGATCTGCTCTTACGAGGTCCCTCTCCCCGCATGCGGGGAGAGGGTGGTCCCGCGGAGCGGGACCGGGTGAGGGGTCAAGAATCCCAGCGCGTGCGGCACGGCGATCACGCGCGTTCCGGCCATCTCCTGATCGTGCGCCAGCTGCGCCTGCAGCCCTTTCATGTCCGTCCAGTGCACCCGCGGGCGATAGTGATGCTCGGCGTGATAGCCGTTGTTGAACCACAGCCAGTTGTACAGCTTGTGATACGAGCTCACGCCCCACGCCAGCGGCACGTTCGGATTGCCGCCGAAATGCAGATAGTAACCGTTCAGATACGAAAGGCAGTGGCCGAAGTAGTAGAACGGAACGAAGAATGCCATGAATCGCCAGTTCGCGATTCCAGCCGCGACGTACAGCGAAAGAAACAGTACGATCTCGAACACGCCCCAGACCGCCAGCGCGCCGCTCTTGCGGCGGATCGACCGATAGATGGCCTTGGCGTCATCGCGAAAGTACGAAAAGAAAACGTACGTCCACAAGTTCTCGGCCTGACCATCATGGCCATGTTTGTAGATCGACAGCGGATCGCGCGTGCGGCCGTTGGCGTCGGGCAGATCGGCGTTGCCTTTGTGATGGTCCTTGTGGACCTGCTCGTAGAAAACCTGCGAGAAGCCGACCGTCACCGACTCGAGAATGCTGAAGCACCGATTCAGCACCCGGCTCTTGAAATACGGATTGTGCAGAAAGTTGTGCGAGATGCCGTTGATGTTCCAGGAGATGCTGACCGACCAGATGAAGCCCAGCGGAATGAGGGCCCACCACGACAAGCGAGGGAACGCCACGAAGAGAAGAATCAGATAGGCGAATTGCGCCAGGGCGGCCAGGACCGGGATGGCATCGTATTCGGAGTACTTGAAAATGTGGGAGTCGGAGCGTTTCATGGCACGGGTGGCAGTTTACCTCGACCTCGATGGGGCCTTCGAACCGGGCGTCCTGGGCCTCCAGACTCGGGACGCGCGCGAGTGGGGGCCGCGCCTGCGCTGCTTTGCGCCTCGAAAAACGATGGATGCCTTCATCGCCGATGTGCTCGCTGAGCTACCGCCCTTCGTCGTCTATGGGTCGGGCGACTTTCATCACCTGACCGCGGCACTGCTTCGCAAGGTCTCAAAGCCGTTCAACCTGGTTGCGTTCGACAATCATCCCGACTGGGACGTGCGGCCTCCCTACTGGGCGTGCGGGGGCTGGATGAAGCGGGCACTCGAGCTGCCGAACCTGCAGCGGGCGGTCGTGTGGGGGTGCGGCAACTTCGAGCTCAACTGGCCGGCGCGGATGTTCGGAAGCCGGCGCGTCGAGGTCTACGCCTGGCGCGAGCGTTACCCGAAGCGCGGACAAATGACTCACGATCATTGGCGATCAGAGTTTGAACGATTCGTGGAGTCGATCGGCGATGTCTACATCACCGTCGATATGGACTGTCTCCGCGATGCCGTTACCAATTGGGAGAACGGTCTCTTCTCCGCCGACGACGTGGCCTGGGCAATTGCGAGCCTCCGATCGCGTGCGAACGTGATCGGCGGCGATATCTGCGGAGCGTATTCGAAGCCGGTCTACGAACGCCGGCGCCAGCGCTTCGCCGCCGAGTGGGACCACCCGAAGATTCCGGCGCCGGATCCAGAGCATGCCCGCGCGATCAACACGGCCGCCCTAAAAACCATCTGGCCGGCGCTCACGACATCGACACCAGAGCGATCCCCACGCTGATCATCGCGATCCCGATCCAGGCTTTGAGCGGCAAACGCTCCCCCAGAAAAATCAGCGCGCCGACCGCGATCAGCACCGGATTCAGTCCTTCAAATGGAAACAGTCGGCTGAGATCCCACCGCGCCAGCAGGTAGAGCCATAGAAAAAACCAGATCGTTTCGAATCCGATCCCGCCCGCGACGAAGCCGATCCCAATCGGTGTGCTGTTCATGCCGCGCTTGAGAAGAAGCTGGCCCGCCACCAGCGCCAGCTCGCACACGACGCACAGCAGAATCGCGGTGGCGCTCATGACTTATGTTGCGGAACCAGCAGCGTGCCGCCTAACACGCATGCGATACCCAGCCATCGATGCATCGAGATCGATTCGCCGAGAAAAATCCATGCGCCTAACGGCACCAGAACCTGCACGATGCTGATGAGCGCGTACGCGATGCTCAGCGGCAGCTTGCGAAGGACGTAGAGCCAGCACACGAAACTGAGCAGGTAGGTAAGGATGCCGAGCCAGGTCCAGCCCGATCGCAGCGCGCCGTGCATCGCCCCCGTTTTGAGGAGAAGCTCGGCGGCCGTGATCAACAGCGCGCCGGCTCCGATCGCCGCATACGGTTTCAACCCCAGACCTCGGAAAAATTCGGGAAGCGCTGCAGGATCGGATCGTTGCGGGTCGGCTCGAGTAGCGGCAGCACGTGCCGCATCGCGGCATTGATCAGAGGCGACGTGTGCGCCACGTACAAGTCGAGTGGCACGAGCTCGCTTTTCAGATGCAGCTTCGGCTCGTAATTCAGGGCGCTGCTGACGTACCACTGCATGCCCTGCGCGATGGCCCAGTTGATGATGTCGCGGATGGTGGTGAAGTAGAGGTTGAGGTCGAACGCCACGCCGTAATCGAGTCCGAGGTATTCGTCGTAGATGGTGTCGTTGTGGATCATGCACAGGCTGAACGCGATGGCCTTCCCGCCGCGGCGCCAGATGAAAAACCGGACTTTGTCGGGCATGCGGCCGCCGATCGACGACAGAAATTCTTTCGTCAACTTTTCGAAATGCAACTTCGAGCGCTGGAAAACCGCCAGATACAGCGGATAGATCTCCTCCACGTACGGCGTCACGTCCTCGACGACTTGCAGCTCGATGGGCGGTTGCGAGCTGTCGGCGGCCCGCAGCTTGCGGCGCAGATTCTTGCGCGTGGGCTTGCTCAGCTTCCGCGCCATGAAATCATCAAAATCATCGTAATCAATTTTCAAACGCGTCATGGGCATGCTGGGCACGCGCGTGAAACCGTCGAGTGTCGCCAGCGCCGTTCGGTATCGCGACGGAAACTCCTTCATCACGATCAGCCTGGCGTGACATTGCTTTGCCAGCACCGGCAGTTCGGCCGCGAGATCCTGGGGATCGATTTCGAGGTGCCCCTCCCCTGCCGCACACCCGATCATCAATGTCCGCATTTTCAGAAAGCGCGGCCAGATTTTGCGGATGGCATTGATGACCGCGCTCGACGGCGCGCCGGCGACCAGGTCCTGATCGAGCACGAAAAACGGCTGGATGGCATCCTTCACGACCAGATAGCGATACTCGAAGCCGGGCAGGGTGTCGTTCACGATTTCGTAATAGCGCCAATCCTTGCGCTCGCCCGAAAAGGCGTGGCGCCACTGAGGAAAGGTGTCGAGATCGGCGCGAGTCGCTATCATGGCGGGGCGATGCAGACCGATTTTATGGCGTGGCTACGCCAACACGACAACCGGGCATACGAACTTCACGAAGAGCACGTCAATCCTGCCTTCGTGAAGATGCTCAAGACCATCGGCTTCGACAAATGTTACGTCCGCGGCGAAGGGCCGTATTTGTGGGACGCGGCCGGGCAAAAATACCTCGACTTCCTCACCGGCTGGGGCGTCTTCGCCCTGGGCCGCAATCATCCCAAGGTCAAGGCCATCCTCAAACAGTTGCTCGACGAAAACCTGCCCAATCTGGTGCGAATGAATTGCAGTCCTCTCTCCGGGCTGGTGGCGGAGAAGCTGACCGAGCACGTTGGCGGCGGACTCACGCGCGTCTTTTTCTGCAACAGCGGCACGGAGTCGGTCGAAGGCGCGATCAAATTTGCGCGTTGCGCCACCGGACGTCAGGACATCATCTATTGCGATCACGCCTTTCACGGCCTGACCACCGGCGCGCTGGCGGTCAACGGCGCCGATTTCTTCCGCGAGCGTTTCGGCGATCTTCTTCCCGGCACACGCAAGGTTCCCTTCAACGACCTCGAACCGCTCGAGCGCGAGCTGTCGTCGAAAAAGGCGGCGGCCTTCATCCTCGAGCCGGTACAGGGCAAATCGTGCGAAGTCGTGAAGGACGGATATCTCGCCGAAGCGCAGCGACTGTGCAGAAAATTCGGGACGCTCCTAGTGCTCGACGAAGTGCAGACGGGACTCGGTCGCACCGGCAAATGGTTCTGCTATCAACATTGGGACATCGAGCCCGACATCGTCTGCGTCTCGAAGGCGCTATCGGGCGGATTCGTTCCGGTCGGCGCCGTCGTCACGCGGCCGAAAATCATGGACGCGGTCTTCAACTCCATGGAGCGCTGCGTCGTGCACTCGAACACCTTTGGCCAGAACGACATGGCCATGGGCGCCGCGCTGGCGACCCTTCAGGTCATCGAGGAAGACCATCTCGTCGAGAACGCCGCCATCATGGGCGAAGTTCTGATGGACGGTTTGAAGAAAATCGGCGCGACCTGTCCGTTCGTCTCCGAAGTTCGCGGCAAAGGGCTGATGATCGGAATCGACTTCGATCGTCCGAAGGATTCGTTCAAGCTGAAAGCGGCCTGGGACATGCTTCACAAGCTGAACTTCGGCGTGTTTGGGCAGATGATCGTGATTCCGCTGATGCAGAAACACCGCATCCTCACGCAGGTGGCCGGCTATCACACCGAGGTCATCAAGTTCCTGCCGCCGATGACGATCGCGCAGGACGACTGCGACTGGTTCCTGCGCGCGATGCAGGACGTGCTCGACGACACGCAGCGCGTTCCGGGCGCCGCCTGGGACACCGTGATGGGACTCGCGAAGGCGACCATCCGCGCCTAACGCGGCCTGAAAGCCGCACTCAGTTGTTGAAGGTCCTCGCGCGGCACCTGTCCGATAGCGACGAAGGTCAGGCCTCCCGAACGCCACACGTTGGTGCTGACACCTGAAGGCACGTCCCGCAGATCGCGTGGCGCAAGGTCATCACGAAAAACAAACACGGAGATGCGATGCGCCCCCTTCCCGACCAGAAGATAGGCTGCCGGATTTGCGCGCCAGTAGACGACGCGACCTCCGATCAAACGGAAGGGCGTGGCGGCCAGGTCGGGGACCGGAACGGTGAATGGAAGCCGTCCCTCGAACCACGGTTTCACCGTGTGGCGGTCGGTGGAAACGACATCGACGGGATTCGCGCTGGCGAGCAGCGTGACGTGCATGTCGACGAGCTCCGGCAATGCCGGCTGCATCCGCGTGCGGGTGAGAAATGCGGTGAAAACGACCAGAACGAGGGCCGCGGCGGCGGCAACCCACCATGCCGGCAGAGATTTTCGCGTGACGCGCTGGCGCAGCGCCGCCGACGGCTTCTCTTCGCGCATGGCGTCGTAGATTACACGCTTCATCTGCACGACCTGCAGAACGGAGTTCGAGCATCGTGCGCACTCGAGCAAGTGCTGCTCGATAGCAGGATCGGTGATCTCACCGTCCGCGAGACGTTCGACATCCTCGGGCGCGAGATGATTCATGATTCACCCAATGCGATGCGCAGTTTCTGACGCGCCCGGATCAGCCGCGACGTGACCGTGCCGATGGGGATCGACAGCGTCTCGGCGATTTCCTTGTAGCTCAAGTTCTCGACGTCGCACAGAGTCAGCACCTCCCGAAACGCAATCGGAAGGCGCTCGATTGCCCGCCGCAGCGATTCACGATTCGCGCGTTGAAAGAATTGTGTCTCGGGCGTGAATGTGTCTTCCAACTCCGCCTCATCCTCCAGGGGCACTGCCCGCAAACCGCTGCGCGACGTCAGAAACGTATTGCGCAGGATCCGAAACATCCAGGCACGGAAGTTTGTCCCGGGCGCAAAGGAGCCGAAGCCTCGAAGACCTTTCAGATACGTTTCCTGCACCAGATCCTCGGCCTCCGCCCGGTCGCCGGCAAGGCTGCGCGCGTAGCGGTAAAGCGAATCAAAGAGAGGCATTGCCAGCTCCTCGAACGTTGCGGCCTCATGCCGATCGCTCATCCGAAGCACTTCTACACCGTTTCTCACTCACCGCGATCGCGAATTGATTTCCGGATGGTGAATCGCTCCTCCCAGCGCGGCCGCCCACCCGATGGGTATGGCTGAGGCAAGTGCCGCCGCCAGCGCGAGAACTCGAAGGGTGGAGGTAAAACCGCCACTACGCCGCTCGATGATCAAGAGTCCGGCGGCTGCCAATGCTGTGCACATCGAGATCGAAAGGGCAATCGTCGCGGCGTGTTGATGCGGCGCAATCGCGTCCTGCTGCACGCCCTCCACTCTGCCGATCGCGCCGGCGGCCCGATCGCCGGCGACGTAGACCAGCGGCATCATCGCTCCGATCACAATCAACAACACCAAAGCAAGCCGCACCAGATCGCGGCGGCGGGGGAGGAGTGTCCCCGCCGCCGCCGAAAAGGCGCTGACCACGCTGAGGGCCGGAGGAAAGTGCGTCAGTACCAGATGCAGATGAGGGAAATTCATTCGACGTTGATGACCATCTTCATGTTGCCGTGCCCCGAGCCGCAGAAGTGATCGCAGATCGCGACAAATCGTCCGGTTTTTTCGGGCGTGATGGTCGCCTCGGCAACGTGATCGGGCGACAGGTCGAGCTCCAGCTTCAGATCCTTCTGATAGAAGCCGTGGTCGCGGTCCTCGGCCGAAACGCGCAGCGTGACCGGCTCGCCGCGCTTGAGGGTGATCTGGTTCGGCGTGAATTCGAACCGCTTCGCCGAGATCGTCACCACGCGCGGCTGTGCTTCCTGGGTCATGCTGAGGATGAGCGTTGCGAGGAGCGTAAAGAGGACTTGCTTCATAGAGATTCTCCTGATTTCAAAATTTGTTGTACCCCGTCCGTGCCGCCGAACTCCCGGAGAGAGAGCTCGACGTCGTCGACGCCGAGGTGTCCTTTGTTTTCCGCGAGTTGCTGCAGGCCGAGGTTCTTGAACGGTTTTTCTTTGTCGAAAGGCACCGGCTTCTTGTCGCCGGCTGTGGTGGGATCGGGGAAGGCGAAGATCAGCGACCGCGAGGCGTAGTGCATCGCGTGCTCGGTCTCATGAACATCGTGACGATGGATGTGGCCGTAAAGGATCGTGACGTTCTCGTAGGGAGCGAGGAGGTTGAGAACCTCGTCTCCGTCATGCGTAGACCACTCCCAGTCGGGACGCAGATCGAACAGCGGCCGATGCGTGAAGACGATGATCGGAGCCGTGCGCGGATAGCGCGCCAGGTCGCGTTTGAGCCACTCGGTCTGCTCAGCGCCGACTTTCGGTTTGCCCGCCGAGACATTGTCGAGCGCGACGAAGTGAACGCCGCGATGATCGAATGTGTAGTGCGTCTCGCCAAAGAACTGCCGATAAAGAACGCCGTTGTCCAGGCCCGCATCGTGTTCCCCCGGGACATACATCACCTTCTTCGTTCTAAGGCGTGAGGTCAGAGTCTGAAAGAGCTGCATTCGCTTGGCGTGCTCGCCGGGCGCCTCGGCCTCGTGGGTGAGGTCACCGGTGAAGAGGACGAGGTCCGGCTGCGGATCGAGTCCGTTGACGACCTCGATGGCGCGCTCGAAGGCTTTCGTGCCTGTCGGATTCGGCGGTCCCTGGAAGCCGACATGCGCATCGCTGAGCTGCACGAGACTGAAAGGCGTCAGCTCCTCCCCATTCTGTCTTCGGAACCATCGCCGCACCGTGGCGGCGGGGCCACCGCCGGCCATGGCCGGGGCCACCGAGATCAGCGCTCCGACGCCGAGGGACATGCCGGAGACTTTGAGGAATTTGCGTCGATCGAAAGGCTTGCTCATGCGGGAAGAACCGGCGAAGTGTCCGTTTCATCCCGCGGCCGGGGGCGTGTAACAGAAACTTGACGCCTAACGCGTCAGGAAGGTACCGGGCACGTGTCCGGCGCGCGCCGTCGCGGCGAGAACTTCGCACCACGACCGCTCCAGCCACGTCGCGACTAGCATCACGATCAACGCGAACAGCGCGAAGGCGACCGGCCGTCGAACGGGCCGAAGGATGAAGGACAAAATCAACGACACGATGAGAAGGATCACGGTTGCGAATGCAGCGACGATCGCCACGATCAACCGCGTTTGCGCCGCCCGGGCCGCTTCGCCCAGTCCGAGGAATTCAAGCGACTGCACCACCGGATCGGTCTTGATCGGGTCGAGGATCGCGATGAGCAGCCGCGTCAAGCTGACAAACGCGAGAAAACTCACGATTGCGGTGCCGATCGCGATGATGATCGGAATCATGATCGCGTTGCCTGTTTCGGCCTGCGCCTTTCGCATCGACACGATCATAAGAATGATCAGCGCGATCGAGCCGCCGTAAAAACCGGCCAGCACCGGCTGGTTTTCGTTCCAAAGCACGACAACCAAACCGGCAAAATCGAACGGCGCAGCCGCTAAGTCGGTGAAGATCTTTCCAAATCGCCGCGCTGCGATGAGGATCGCGATGACCGGCCCGAGGTAAGCCGCCGCGATTCCCGACCCGACCCTGCGTGAGAAAACGAGACCGAGAAGAAAAACGGCGGCGCTGGCGACCACGATGATCGTGGCTCGAGTTCGCGTGCCGGGATCGATCTCGACTCGCGACACGCCCTTGGGCGCCGGCGACGGGGGCGGCGTATTTTTCGTCAAGGTTATGGGCGGCGGCTCGGTCGGGAAACGCGGCGGTCGACCGCTGCATGCGCACAGCGCAAAAAGAATCAGCAGGATGGCGCGACGCGCCGTCATGACCGGACTTTCACCCCGACCTTCACCGTCGTCGCGCTTCGCACGCCGTTTGCGTCGATCGTTCGCGCCGTCACACGCGCGGCCGCGCCGGAAAGCAACAGCTCGTTGGGGAGCGGCCAGCGCCGCGTGAAGGCGAAGCGAAGATACTTGCCGGCGCGAATCGCGGCCGGATATCCGCGATCGGTGATGAATGTCGCGGGATAGGTGTGGCTGCGAACGGGGACGGATTTCAGCGCCAGGGCGTCGACCGTGAAGTCCTCGATGGTGACATCCACTCCGCCGGCTTCGCGCATGATGATGTCGAAGTTCAGCTCGTACCAGTTGTTGCCAAGCGGTGTCGCGACAATCGGATTCGGCTCGACTTCCAGAACCAGCCGCCCCCGAAGCGGCGCGACCGATTCCTTCGGAGCGACCGAACAGCTAATGAGTACCGCCGATAACGCGAACAATCGCGCGACGGCGGCGATATTGCCGTTCATCTTCATCGTTGTGTCGCAGCGCCGGAAATCCGAGCTCGGCTGCCACGGCGCTCCACTCCTGTTGAAAATCATCGCGCTGATGATGTGGAAGGCTGATGCCGCGCGAATAGAAATCGATGTGGAGCATCTCCCCCGCCCAGGCCGCGGCCATCATGTCGGCCGGCGTCGCCGGCTGACCCGGAAGCGGCACCATCCCTTTCGGAAGCACAAAGTTCGGATTCAGGACGATCGAGAAGACCCGCGGTCCCATCGAGGCCAGCGTCGCGATGCCCGGTTCCGGAGCGCGGCCGGCCGCTTCTTCATTGGCATCTTCCATGACGATGACCTGGCCGTCGAGATGCGCGATCAGCGCGCGACCATGTTCGGTGGCCGCCCAGCGTGTGAAACCGTCGCGCGTCGCGGGGGAACAATTTTGAAATTGCCCACCGCAAAACACGAAGACGGCCGCCGCCACGATCGGATGCATGTCCGCTACTTTACCGCCGGCAGGATGAATTGCGGAACGTACACCCTTTGCGGCGTCACGCCGGCGCGATCGCTGTAGTTCCCGCCCCAGAAATTGATCAGCAGGTCGAGCTCCGGGAAGCCCATGACGATCTGCCCGCCGTTGCCGGCCGCGAAAAACGCGCGCACCTTGCGGCCTTTGTAGTCGTAATCGGTGTCCCACCACAGATATCCGTAGTGGAAGCCGAGGAGATCGTAGAGCGGCGATGAGGATTTCCTGGCCCACGATTCGCTGACGATCTGCTTTCCGCGCCAGCGTCCGTTGTCGAGCATCACCTGGCCGAGCTTCATGAAATCGCGCGGCAGAAATCGCGCGCCGCCGCCCCCGTACGCTTCGCCGGTCGGTTGCAGATCGATGGCGTAGCGGCCGAACTGCATCGGCGTCGCGATCCAGTCGCGAATCAGATCGGGCAGCCAGCGATTGGACGTCTTCGCGAGCACGCCTCCCGCGAGATTGGGCTGGCAACTGCAGTAGACCGCCTTCTCGCCCGGCTTGCGGATCATCTTCAGATCGAGCGTGTAGCGATACCAGTCAGGCTGCGCGGTCTGCGACTGCATATTGTCTTCATTGCCGGGCGATTTCTCGTCGCTGTCATCGCAGTCGAGGCCCGAGGACATGGTGAGCAGATTCTCGAGCGTCATGGCGCGTTTCTGCGGATCGTCGATGGCGGGATCCATGGTGCGGTATACCGAAGTCGAGGCATCGATGTGCACGCCGCGAAGCTTCGCGGCGCCGATCAGGAGCGAGGTGAGACTCTTCGACGCCGAGCGCGTGTCGTGGAGCTGATCGCGATCGAATCCGTGAAAGTACTCCTCCAGCACCAGCTTGGCGTGCCGCGCGATGAGCACGGCATGAAGATCGACCGAGTGCGCCGCGACCGGCGTGTCGATGATCATCTGGATGAACCTGGACATCTCTTCGCGCGACAAGCCGACTTCGTCCAGTGTCGCCACCGGCCAGCCGTCATCCTCGGCCGGCGGCTTGCGGTAGACGTATTTCGGCGGATTTTTTCCGCGCGCATGGAAGACTGCTTCTTCGGCAGCGTTGGCGCGATGAAAATCGAGTGTCGCGCCGCGAATGGGAATCGAAAACGCATTGCCGTCGAAGGGCGACTGAGCGATGAGGGCTTTGTCAGAGCCAAGGAACTTGATGGTCGAGCCTTCGACAACAGCGTGCTCGATACCGATGAAGCGTCCGGCATTGCGCTCGGGATTGCGGAGAAAAGCGTCGCCGCTGGCGTTGATGGGGATGAAGTACGTCATGGCATCATCGAGCGGCGCAACCACGCCGCGCCACCGGCCGCCGGGAAGTTTCTTCAGGGTCACCGGGGTCGCGAAACGCATGCCGTCGACCGGCGGCTGGACCCAATAGCCGGCGATGCGATCGCCGTGTAGACGGCCGCGAAAAGCGCCGGCATCGGGCATGTCGAACGTCAGCGTGTCGCCCTTGCGCGCCACGACAGCCGAGCGGCCGGCAATCTCGGCGCGTTCACCGTCGATGGTCAGCGCACCCTTGACGTCCGGACCGAAGCGCGCCTTAGCCGCCCACAGGGCGGTGATGTCGGCGGCGACGAGATAGTTGCCTGAAGCAACTAAATAGTTGACAATAGCAACTATCGATACGGTCAGCGAAATCCGGCGCTTCAATCGTTTCTACACCCAGAAAATCGGCGTGCTCTCGGACAACGTATATCACCGTCCGCTCTCGCTCACCGAGGCCCGGGTGTTGTACGAGGTGGCCAATGGGAAAGATGTCACCGCTTCGCAACTGGCCGCCGCTCTGGCGCTCAATCCCGGTTACCTCAGCCGCACCCTGCGCGGCCTTGCAAAGCGCGGGCTGCTCAAGCGCACCAAGCCCGACGATCGCCGCAAGAACATCCTCACCCTGACGCGCAAAGGCACCGCCGAATTCGCACGGATCAACGCCGCCTCCAGCAGGGAGATGACCGCCATGATTCGATCGCTGTCGCCGGCCCAGCAGCGGCGGATGGTCACCGCCATGCAGGCCATCGAGTCGCTGCTCGAACCTCGATCCGCCATCCGCGAGCCTTTTGTCCTCCGCTCCCCCGGCCCCGGCGACTACGGGTGGGTCATGGAGCGCCACGGCGCGATTTACGCGGCGGAGTACGGATGGAACGAGGAGTTCGAGGCGCTGGTGGGCGAGATCGTCGTGAACTTCGTTCGCAAATTCGATCCGCGTCGCGAGCGCGCCTGGATCGCCGAGCGCGATGGCCAGAACGCCGGCTGCGTCTTTCTGGTCAGGAAGTCGGAGCGCGTTTCACAGCTCCGCCTTCTGCTGGTCGAGCCGGGCGCGCGCGGATCGGGCATCGGGCGAAGGCTGGTCGAGGAGTGCATCCGCTTCGCCAAGCAGTGCGGCTACACCAGGATGATTCTGTGGACGAACGACGTCCTCGACGCCGCACGCCACATCTACGAGCGCTGCGGGTTCCGGATGACCGGGGAAAACAGACATCACAGCTTCGGACACGACCTGGTGGGACAGACGTGGGAAGTGAAGTTGTAAAGATCCGCACAGCGACGGCAGCCGACAGCGAAGCCGTTCTGGCGTGCATGCGCGAAGCGTTCGCGCCGTACCAGGCCCGGTACACGAAACGCGCCTTCGAAGATACCGTTCCGGCCACGCTGGCCGGTCGCCTGAAAACGATGACGATCTTCGTGGCGGTGGCCGGATTGGATGTGGTCGGAACAATCGGGTGCATCGCGCACGGCACCGAAGGCCACCTGCGCGGCATGGCGGTGCGTGCGGCGTGGCAGGGAAAGAATGTAGCCGTGGAGCTGCTGCGGGCGGAGGAGGATGCATTGCGCGCGAAGGGTTGCCGGCGCGTCACGCTGGACACCACTGAGCCGCTCGAGCGCGCCATGCGATTCTACGAGAAGCACGGCTATCGACGATCGGGCCGGGTCAGCGACTTTTTCGGGATGCCTCGGCACGAGTATGTGAAGTCGATATAGTCTTCGCCCATGTCGAAGCGCGCAGCCTTGCTCCTGCTCATCGCCGCAACCGCAATCGCTCGCGTCAAGCTGATAATCTGAGTTGACGTTTTTGAGGTAAAGCGTGAAGTCGATGTCGATGTCACTTGGCTTCTCCAAGTATTGCCGTCAGCGAACAACGCCTTCCGCAGCCGGCGTCCAAGAGAACCTGTGGGCGCGGTGTCGGAGACCAGCAGCGACACCAGCACGCTCGGCGCGCCGCTGCCGGCCGTCTTCGCTCTCGGCTTGGTCGTAGTCGGAATTGAGCACATCACGGAATCCGCTGAACCCTCGAGCCACCAGCTCGTTCGCGAAGGCTGTCGCATACTTCTGCAGTTGCTCGTCACCTGAGCTGAGCGCAGCTCGGATGATCCGCTGCACGTCTCCGCGGTAGGTCAGCGCGTGCACCTTCATCATGTCCATACCCATTACGACGATGAGTCGCACACACCGCAGCGTTTCGGCGGGGAAGTCCTTCGAGAGCGCGCCGAGGGTCCCGACGATCTGATAGTCCATGTCGAGTTTCCGATCCGTTCGAGGACGGTCTGCAGCTGTGCGAGGCGCCAGGCGGCAGCGAACTCCTCCGACTCCATCCACGGGCCGAAGCCTCGGAGATCGGAATCCGTGGTAATCGGCGAAGATGGATCTCCATGAGTACGTTTCTGATTAGTTATTTTAGGGTTGCCCTTGCGCTCTTCGTCATCGCGGGATCTGCTCTCGCTCAAAATTTTCAACCAGGCGACGTAGTATTCGCGTCGTTTGTACCGTCGAATGCGACAGGTTTTCTGCCGGGATTTATCGATTGGTACGGTGCCGATGGGAGCCCTCGCCAACGCATTGCCAGCTATTCTAATGACCCTGCGTTTGCCCTGGTTTTCGGAAGCGACTCACGCCTTTATGCAACGCGCGTTTCCGAACTGACTTCGAATATCAACGTATTTGACATTACCGGAGGGTTCGCCGGAAACTTTGGACCTCACCTTGACCTCGCCCGCGGGATCGTCCGTGACCGCGACGGAAATTTCTTCGTGAGTGGTTTTAACCTTTATAAGCTCAACCCTGCCGGCAACCTAGTCGGCACATTCACCAATGTTCGCGAAAGCATGATCGATCTCGCAAGCGACCAATGCACGCTGTACCTGGTTTCTCAGGGGACCGCGGTTCAACGTTATGACGTGTGTAGAAACGCGTCTCTTCCAGACCTTACAGCGAGCTTGCCCGGATCAACGGCGCACGATCTGCGCATTTTGCCAGATTCCTCGGTTCTGATCGCGGATGAGGAGGTCATCGCGCGTGTGGCAGCAAATGGCACTATTATGCAAACGTATTCACCTGCAGGTCTTGGTGGTTGGCGAGCAGTAGCGCTGGCACTAGACGGTCGAAGTTTTTGGGCGGCAGCTGTCGATGTAGGGCTTTTCCACATCAGGCTTTCCGATGGAGCGGTGCTCACGGGGCCGATCCCGGCAGTATGGACAACATCAATCGGAATCGTCGGGGAACCGCGTGCCGCAATTACACCTATGGCGGTTCCGACACTTTCGTCTGTGGCGCTCGGAGCCCTCTTGCTCGCGCTTGCAGCAGTGTCACTAATGCGTCTTCAATAGTATCCGAGGGCGGCCAGAGGTGAATCCGGCCCCGCGTCCTCCTAGCGAAGTCGGATGTGATTGCGGCATACACAATCGTTGAGGTGATGTCCCGGTGGCCCAGCCAATCCTCTACAGACAGGAGCGCACCGCACTCTTTTCCTGGAGAACATTGCCCGCGCCGCATGGCCGACGCCGCAGCCGAATTTTGGTGCCGGTGAGCCCGAGCTCGTCGCGGAGGACCCACAGAAGCGGGGTATCGGCGTCGACGTCGACAAGGTGCAGCGCTCCGTCGATCGTCAATCCAAACCGGGCCATGAACGCTACTGTAGATCGCGACGCGACCCACATTTGATTCGACGCGGTGAACAGATTGCTGCGAGTTGTAATAATGTGCGCCCATGTTGAAGCGCGCAGCCTTGCTCCTGCTCATCGCCGCAACCGCAATCGCTCGAGATCCAAACGAATTCGCCGAGATGCGCTGGCGAATGATCGGGCCCTTCCGCGGCGGACGCACCGTCGCGGCCGTGGGCGTGCGCGGACAGCCAGGCGTCTTCTACATCGGCGTCAATAACGGCGGCGTCTGGAAGACCAACGACGCCGGGCGCTCCTGGTCGCCGATTTTCGATCAGCAGCCCACGGGATCGATCGGCGCAATTGCCGTCGCGCCATCGAATCCAAACATCGTCTACGTCGGCAGCGGCGAAGGTCTGCAGCGTCCCGATCTCTCCACCGGTGACGGCATCTACAAATCCTCCGACGCCGGCAGAAGCTGGCAGCACCTCGGCCTCCGCGATGGCCAGCAGATTCCGATGATCGCCGTCGACCCCCGCGATCCGAATCGTGTCTATGTGGCTGTGTTAGGCCATCCGTACGGGCCGAACGAAGAGCGCGGCGTCTTTCGATCGACGGACGGCGGCAACGCATTCCAGAAAGTCCTCTACAAAGACGAAAACACCGGCGGGATGGACGTGGCCATCGATCCCGCCAATCCCGACACGGTGTACGCCGTGCTGTGGCAGGCGCGCCAGGGCCCCTGGGAAAATGGCGCGTGGACCGGGCCTAACAGCGGACTCTTCAAATCGACAGACGGCGGCGCGAACTGGAAACAGTTGACCAACGGTCTTCCCGGCACGGCTGAAGGCCTCGGCCGCATCGGCATCGAAGTCTCGCAGGCGGACCACAGGCGTCTTTACGCCGTCGTCGGCGCTGCCAAAAACGGGGGCATCTATCGAAGCGATGATGCCGGTGAATCGTGGCGATCGATGAATACCGACAATCGCCTGTGGGGCCGCGACGGCGACTTCAACGAGATTCGGTCCGATCCCAAAAATGCCGATGTCGTCTACGTCGCGAACGTCGTCACCTGGAAATCGACCGACGGCGGCAAGACCTGGGCATCATTTCGAGGGGCACCGGGCGGTGACGATTACCATCGCCTGTGGATCAATCCCGACGATCCGAAGATCATCATCAACGCTTCCGATCAGGGTGCCATCATCACGCTCAACGGCGGCGAATCGTGGAGCTCCTGGTACAACCAGCCCAGCGCGCAGTTCTACCACGTCAATGCCGACAACGATTTCCCATATCGGGTGTGCGGCGGCCAGCAGGAGAGCGGATCGGCGTGCGTACAAAGTCGTGGCGATGATGGCCAGATCACCTTCCGGGAGTGGCATCCGGTGGGCGTCGAAGAATACGGATACGCGGTCCCCGATCCTCTCGATCCGAACATCATCTTCGGCGGAAAACTCGAGCGTTACGATCGTCGCTCCGGACAGGTCACGCAGGTCGCGCCGCGGCCGTTGCGCGGAGCGGGCTATCGGGTCATCCGGACACAGCCGGTGGTCTTTTCACCGGTCGATCCGCACATTCTCTACTTCGCGTCCAACACGTTGTGGAAGACAACCGATCGCGGCCAGAGCTGGACCGAGATCAGCCCCGATTTGACGCGTAAAACGTGGAGCGTGCCCGCCACTGTCGGCGTGTACACACCGAAGGTCAACGTGACGCAGCGCGGCGTCATCTACGCGCTGGCGCCATCACCGCTCGACATCAATCGCATCTGGGCCGGCACCGACGACGGATTGATCCACGTCACGACCGACGGCGGAAAAACTTGGGCGGACGTGACACCGCCGCAGCTCACTGCCTGGTCGAAAGTGTCGATCATGGAGGCGTCGCATTTCGATCCGCTGACGGCGTATGCGGCCATCAACACCTTCCGACTCGACGATCTGCGACCGCATGTTCTTCGCACGCGCGACGGCGGCAAGAGCTGGACCGAGATCGTGAACGGGATTCCGGCGGGCGGCATCATCAACGCCGTCCGCGAAGATCCGAAAAAGCGCGGCCTTCTCTTCTCGGGGAGCGAACAGGCGGTCTACGTCTCGTTCGACGATGGCGATCGCTGGCAATCGCTGCGGCTCAACATGCCGGCGTCATCGATCCGCGATCTCACCATTCACGACGACGATCTCATCGCCGCCACCCATGGCCGAGGATTCTGGATCCTGGACGACCTCGAGCCGCTCCGGCAAGACATTTCGGGGAATGTGTTTCTCTTCAAACCGGCGCAAGCCTGGCGGTTCCGCTGGAACAAGAACACCGACACGCCGCTGCCGCCCGACGAACCGGCGGGACAGAATCCGCCCGACGGCGCCATCATCGATTTCGTCATCAGTGGAGCGCCGCCGACCTCGGCGGCGACTCTCGAGATTTTCGATTCGGCGAACAATCTTGTTAGGCGCTACTCGAGCGCCGATCGCGCCGAACCGCCCAAGGACACCGGCCAGTGGCCATGGTACTGGATCCGGCCAACGCAAGTTTTGTCGGCCGCCCCAGGCATGCACCGTTTCGTATGGGATCTTCATTACACGCCCGCGCCTGGAACGCGGGTCACTTATCCGATCGCTGCGATCGCGTTCAACACAGCGCCGTCGCCCTCCTCGCCGTGGGTGATGCCGGGAACGTACACGGTGAAGCTGACCGCGAACGGCAAGTCAGTTTCACAGGCGCTGGTCGTGAAGATGGATCCGCGCGTGAAGACGCCGTCCGACGGACTGCAGCAGCAATTCGCGCTCTCGAAGCAGATCTACGACGCCATCGTCGCCGGGACCGGCGCGCTGGAACAGCTTCGCGGAATTCGCACGCGCGTCGCGGGAACGCCGCTGGCTGCGAAAGGAGGAGCGCTGGAAGGCGCCGAGACCGAAGACTTCGGTCCACCGCCCGCCGGCGCGCAGGCCGACACGTTCAACGGCGTCCTCGCTTCATTGCGCTCGACGCTCGCTCTCTTGCAGGGGTCGGATGTAACTCCCTCCGCTCAGCTTGTGACGCTGGTACGCGAACGGCAGAAGGCCTTCGACGCGCTGATGCAGAGATGGAAGGACTTTCAGACGGAGTCAACGCCGCACTGACGTGCTAAAATAATGGCTTCCCATGCTTCAGTCTGAACGGCGGCGCTTTCATCGAGTGATACTCGTGCAGCCGATTCGCGCGTTCGCCGGCGCCACGCCGGTGCAGGTCGTTGACGCGTCGATCGCCGGCCTTCGCGTTCTGCACCAGAACAATCTCCCCCAGACCGGCGCCACATGTCGCGTGATGTTCCAGTCGGAGTTCGGGCCGATCAGCGTCGACTGCGAGGTCGTGCACACGGTCGAGAGACGCACCAAAGACTTCGATGAATCCCCGACCTTGCAGAGCGGGCTGCGCGTACTGGCCGCCGACCGGCAATCGCAGGAACGCTTACGCGAGATGATCGCCGTTCTGTCGACCAGCCGCAGAAATCACAACGAGCATTGAAAGTCAGAAGGCAGAAAGCAGAAGGCAGAAGTAAAAAGGACTCTTCCTTCTACCTTCTACCTTCTGACTTCTGCCTTTAATGGCCGCTCTCGATCTCTTCATCATCGCCGCCTATCTCGCCGTGATCCTGGCCATCGGCTTCTGGTGTCGTAAGCGTCAGAAAACGACGCGCCACTACTTTCTGGCGGGCCGCCATCTTCCATGGTGGGCGATCTCGGGATCGATCGTGGCCACCGAGACCTCAGCGATCACATTTGTTTCGATTCCCGGCGTGGCCTTCGCGCGCGGCGGCGATTTCACTTTTCTGCAGCTCGTCCTGGGCTACCTGTTAGGCCGCATCGTCATCTGTATCCTTTTCATTCCGGCTTACTTTCGCAGAAGCCTGCTGACAATCTATGAGCTTTTGCGAAGCAAGTTCGGTCCGCAGGTGAAGAGTCTGGCCGCTTCGCTGTTCATCGTGATGCGAACGATCGCGGACGGCGTGCGGTTGCTGCTGACCTCCGTGGTCATGGCCACGGTTTGGCGCGCATTTTTCCCCGGAATCGCAGCGCCGACGGCCACCGCCATCTCGATCGCGATCATCGGCGGCGTCATGCTGCTCTTTACCGCGGCAGGCGGCATGGAGGCCGTGGTGTGGACCGAGGTGCTGCACGTGGGGGTGTACATCATCGGCGCGATCGCCGCGGCAACGCTGTTGATTCACGCCATTCCCGGCGGGTTCCACGGTGCGATTGCCATCGGCGACCAGGCCCACAAGTTTCGCGTCTTCGATTTCGCATTCGATCTGAAGCGGCCGTACACCTTCTGGGCGGGCGTGATCGGCGGATGCTTCCTCAACATGAGCACGCATGGCACCGATCAATACATGGTGCAGCGATACTTGTGCACCACCAGTTCCCGCAAGGCCTCGATGGCGCTGCTGGCGTCGGGCGCCGTCATCCTGGTGCAATTCATCGGATTTCTATTCATCGGCGTCCTGCTGTTCGCTTTTTACAGGCCCGATCGGCTTGCGGGATACGCCAGCGGCGTTCCGGCAATTCCGTTCACGACGCCGGATCAGGTCTTCCCCGACTTCATCATCAATCACGTTCCCAGCGGACTCTCGGGCCTGATCATCGCGGCCGTTCTGGCGGCTGCGACGTCGCCGTCGGTCAATTCAATTGCCGCCACGGCGGTCACCGATCTCTATCAGCCGCTCGTACGCGATCGCAGCGATCATCACTACCTTCGCGTCTCGCGCCTCCTGACCGTGGTCGCCGGAATCGCGCAGATCACGGTGGCGCTGACGCTGATCGGCACGACCGCGTCGGCAGTCAACACTGCTCTCGGTGTCGCCTCGCTCATCAACGGCCCAATCCTGGGCGTCTTCCTGCTTTCGGCCATGCAGCGCGAAGGATCCACCGCGGCCTTCGCCGGAATGATCGCCGGCATCGTCGCCGTGACATCGGTCTGGCTGTTGAATCTGGTCGCGTGGCCGTGGTTCGCGGTGATCGGAAGCCTGACCACTCTCGGCGTGGGGCTGGCGCTGGCACGATCTCCTTCGCCCCGCGAAGCGGGGAGAAGGTGGCCCGAAGGGCCGGATGAGGGGCCTACGATCTCGAGCTGACCCCTCATCCGCCGCTCCGCGGCACCTTCTCCCCGCTTCGCGGGGCGAAGGACCTCGACGAGATTTTTCGTTCTCATCGCGTCCCCCCTGCCACCATTTGCGTACTCCGTCCACGTGCTCCACACGAGTCGCGCCCATCTCTTCACCATCTCGATGTGATCTGCCATCATCTTCGAAAGCGCGACGTCACAAACCGTGACTTCGCTGATCCTCGCTGGCGGAGCAAAGTGCGGCCATGCATCGATCGTGCTGGCAATGCGCTGAAGGATCGGTGGAACTGTTACAGGTTTCATGCTTTCCACGAGCGTGAGATGCAATCCGCACAAATGAATATCGACGGATTTGTCGGGATGCTCACCGCCGGCATGCTGCACGGCATACGCATCGACAGTGAGCTGATGGACCTGCCCGAAGAGAACCGCGTTGCTGTATTCGCTGGCGAGCACCTCGGTATAAACGAGCCAGCATTCCGGCGAGGCGTTGTAGTAGCCGTGATACGTCGCGGTCTCGCGGCGCGGCATTGCGAGGCCGCATCCCGGACAGGCGACCTCCGCGCTCACTGTCCGCCGGCGCGGAAATAGTCGAAGGTGGCGCCGAGGGCTTCGCCGAGTGCGTTGTCGATGTCGTTGGTCATCGACGAAAGCCGTGACTGCAGATCGCTGAGCGCCTGCCGGTCTTTGCGGACATCATCCAGCTCGTTGAACAAGATCTGCTGCAGGAAATGATTCTGCCTCATCAGATCGCGCTTCAGCGACGGAAAGTCGGCGGTCGCGCCCTGCTGCCGCGCCTTGTCGATCAGATCATGCAACTTGTCGAGAAGCTCGAAGGTTTGTCGCGGTGCAACCGGATTCTCCCGCGCGCGCTTGATGGCCGCCTCGACATGGTCACGCGCTTTTTCCATGGCCGCGTTGCGCTGAAAATCTTCGAGGGCGCCGACTGCCGCCACGACCTGCGACACGATGAAGGCATCGCGGCGAACATTGGCCGTCTTCAGACGGCTGTCGGCGTCGATACGATCGATGATCGGGCCCAGGAATGAGGACGACACCGGAGGACGGGCGATGCCGCGCCGCTCTTGGGCGAAGGCGCCCGCGGCAATCAACAGCAGGCAGAGGCACACCAATCGTCGAGGCATGCAGGTTGGACTCCTTCCTGCCGAGGAAGGTTACCGTACCCGCCCGCCCACCCGGTTGGGATGTTGGGATGTTGGCCAGACATCCCAACGTCCTAACGTCCTAACCGGGCGTGAGGGCGGTGCGGTACCGCGCCGGCGTCATGCCGGTGACCTGCTTGAAGGCGCGTGAGAAATGCGGTTGATCCGAGAAACCGGCTTCCAGAGCGATTTCGGCGATTGACGCGTCGCCGTCGCGGAGGCGCTCACGCGCATACTCGACCCGCAATCGCCGCTGCTCCTCCGCGATACTGCAGTGATACACGCGGCGGAAGACCGCCGAGACCCGCGCCGGCGACGCATCGACTTGCGCGGCGATCTCCTCGAGCGTCAGATGCGATCGGAACTGATCGCGAAGAATCTCGTTGACGCGATCAACCCACGGCTCGCGCACGCGCTCGGCCACCGGGACATCCGTTCGCGAGAGTCCGGCCAGGAGCTGCAGGACCAGACCCTGAATGGCAAGCGAAGAGCAGGCGTCGGTCAGGCGGAATTCACCGTACAGAGTGGTGAGGACGGAGGCGGTCGGCCCGCCGTCGATGCGCAGAAGCGTCGCGGGCGGCGTGGCATCGTATCGGCGCCGCATCTCGTCGGCGTCGAGCTCCACGACGAAACACCGCATGGGCAGCGGACCAACGACAATCGCGTGTTCCTCTTCGGGCGGATGAAAGACGATCGAGCGGGGGAGACAATCGAACTGCGCGCCACACACTGTTTCGCGGTACCTGCCATCCATCGTGAATACGATGAACAGCGATGCGTGGGCGTGCGTGTCGAGTGTCCGGCCGCTGTCGTAAAACACCTCATGACACACAATGCCCGGCTCGTAGCCGCTGCGAACGATATGTCCCTGCACACCCGTGATGGTCACGCCATGTATTACGAAGAACTTCGTCGGAGGTTAGCAACCAAAGTGTTCCGTTACTGTCGCGTGACGCTTTGTGTTCAACACGTCGCAAGCCGGCAAGAAAAGTCACGAAGCGCGACGCACCTTGGGAGCAATGCAACGTGCGTCCGTCCTAACACACCTCGTGCTCGCGATGGTGGTATTCGCGCCGGCGATGGCGCAAGAACACGATCCGGTCTTCGATTCCGTGATCGGAAAGATGTGTTTTCGCGATTTGCTGCGCGCCAGCGGATGGAGCCTCAGTGGACCCTTCGAGCGCGCAGCCTGGGTTGTTCAAAACGGCGACGGCTCGATCGCGTGTCAATGCTGGCCATCGAAACACTCCTACCTGTCGGAGAGTTTCAAAGGTCCGAAACCGCCTAACACGATCGCGATCGTGCACACACATCCGGTGGAGTATCCGAGGCCGTCTTACCAGGACAGGATGGAAGCGACCCGACTCGGCATTCCGATCTACGTGATCACGATCAAGGGCGTGTACAAGGCCATCCCGGGCATGAGCGAGGTCACCACGATCGTGGAGCAGCAGGCGTGGCTTCGCCAGGTTCCGAACAAAGCGACTAGCGGATCGGCCGCCGCATCGCCGTAGTGCCTCGCTGCGGACGGATGGATTCGCGGTCGATTTCCAACGCCACCGACTGCCGGATGAACGACACCGAGACGATCAGCCGCATCGTTCCCTTCTCCTTCACCACCACTCCGCGATAGCCCTCGAACGCCCCCTCGGTGATCAGCACGAGGTCACCCGGCTCGACGAACGGATGCGGCTTGAGCTCGGCATCGGTGAGCTGCAGCTCGTGAAGCTGATGCAGCTCCTGCGCGATCTCTTCTTGATCGGACGGCTCCAGAACGTTGACGATGACATTGCTCTTCAGCGCATCGAGACGTTCTTCACGCCCGCCGCGAAAAAAAACGTATCCCGCGAAGAGAGGCAAATACGAAACGAAAGTCCGTCCGCTGCGGCGGATCCGCTTCTCCATCTGGGGCAGGTAGAACGGGATCTCGTGATCGCGCAGGTAGCGCGCCAGGACTTTTTCCTGGCGGCTGCGCAGATGGGCGACCCACCACCGATCGGTCATCTGGAAGATCGATTCCGGGAAGGCGTCCGGCTCGTGCTTGAGGATCGGCATCGTTCCCGACCTGAAACGACGATTGCCGTTCGTGCAATTTCACCGATCGCTCACCACGGTGACACAAATGCCGCATACGATGCGCGCGGTCCCGACAAAAGGAGGAGACGATGCGCGGACGTCCGACGCTTCTTTTCATTGCCGCTGTTGTGCTGGCCACAGTGGCCGGCGCGCAGACTTCAATCTCGCTGCCGCCCGACGGCGAAAACCAGCACGCCACAGTCACCCAATACCTCGGCCTGGTCAAGGTCAGCATCGATTATCACAGCCCGAAAGTGCACAACCCGCGCGGCGGCGAAGACCGCCGCGGCAAAATCTACGGGACGCTCGTCCCCTACGGCTTGCAGAAGTCGCTCGGCTACGGAACGTGCACCGAGTGCCCGTGGCGCGTGGGAGCGAACGAGAACACCACCTTCACGACCTCGAACGACGTCTTGATTGAAGGTCAGCCGCTGGCCGCCGGTTCCTACGGCCTGCACATGATTCCGGGACAGGATGATTGGACGATCATCTTCTCGAAGAATTCGACGTCGTGGGGCAGCTTTTTCTACAACCCGGCCGATGACGCGCTGCGCGTCAATGTGAAGCCGGCCAAGAGCGAATACCACGAATATCTGACCTTCGAATTTCCGGAGCGCAAGCTCGATCGCGCCACCGCCTTGATGCGATGGGAAGACCTGCAGGTTCCATTCACAATATCAGTAGATAATATCGCTACCGTTTATCTGAACACAATTCGCAACGAGCTGCACAACTCGCCGGGCTTCGGCTGGCAGAACTGGAATGCCGCCGCGCGATACGCGCTGCAGAACAAAGATCCAAAGGACGCGCTGGAATGGTCCAAGACTGCATCCGGCATCGCCTTCCCCGGTCAGGAGAACTTCAATACCCTGATCACGCTCGCGGACGCGCAAGCGGCCAACAACATGGAAGCCGACGCGGCCAAGACTCGCGAGAAGGCGCTGGCGATGGGCAATGCGGCTGACGTGCATCAGTACGCGCGCCTGCTATTGCAGCAAGGCAAGAAACAAGACGCGTTCAACGTGTTCCAGTTGAACGCCAGGAAGCATCCCAACGAGTGGCCGGTGAACGTCGGACTCGCGCGCGGAAACTCGGCGGTCGGCAACTACAAGGAAGCGCTGAAATACGCGAAGCTCGCGCTGGCGCAGGCGCCCGACGAGAACAACAAGAAGTCGCTGCAGACCGGGATCGAAAAGCTCGAGCAGGGAAAGGACATGAACCAGTAGTCCTGAGTCCTGAGTGCCGAGTCCTGAGTCACGGTATGTATCCGCGGCTCGCGAGCCTGGCTCCCGACGCGCGATATCCCTCGTCAGGCATGGCCGCGACGCCACAGGCATCGACCCAGGTGTTGTAGAAGACGAACAGCGAGCAGACGGTGATGGCGTCGTAGATCATCTCCTCCGACGCCCCCGCTGCTCGCACTTTCGCGATGTCCTCGGCGGTGATGTCGGGCGATGCCAGCGACGCCTTCTCGACCAGCGTCAGGATCGCCTTCATCGTCTCGGTGATCGGCGCGGTGCGGTGATCCTTCATCACTGCGTCGACGAGATCGCGATTTCCGGTCAGCTCTGCCGCGACCGCGGCATGCGCTCCGATTCAGAAAACGCAGTTGCGCAGACGCGACGTAAACGCCGCGATCATCTCGCGCTCCCCCGGAGTCAGCGGCGATGGTCCGCGCATCACTCCGTGGCTGAAGGCCGCCAGATGCTCGCTCCACTGCGGCTTGTAGTTGAAGAGATGCATGATCTCCGGCACAGGGATTCCGGCGTCGCGCATCGCCGATGCCGCTTCGCCCCACGAACTTTGCGCCGCGTGATTTTCGACGTTCTTCAAAAACATTGCGGAAGCGTACACTAACGCGATGCAAATTCTGATGGCCGCGATGCTGATGGCGACATGTGCCGGCACTCCTTCCAAAGAGCATCCGGGCTACAAGAGCCAGGTCGGCTCGATGCTGCCGGCGATCGACGCGCGTGAGCTCGGCATCGAGTTTCTATGCAAGGGCAGCGAAGGCCTCATCCTGCTGCAGGCGCTCGAGAGCCGCACGCCGGACGGCTTGCCGGTGTGGAAAGCGCTCGCCGAGAAAAAGATCAGGATCCTCAAGGGCGAGACATTTCTGACCACCGGCGCGTGCACAGTCAAAGGCAGCGAAGATCCCGAAGTCCTGCCCTTCGGCCAATACGGCAAGAAAGGCGAGCCGATCATCACGCGAGCCTTCCGCGCCAATCGCGCCAAAGAGAGCATCGACGTTCTCGATCCGGCGACGGTCAAGTGTGCGGCGGTGGAAGGAGAAGATTGACGGACTGAAATTTCAAATTTCAAATGAAAAATTGAAAATGGCCGTTCGGTTCTAATTTTTCATTTTTCATTCTTAATTTGAAATTTGAAATTTCGCGTCTGTCGTAAAATCTGCGCACCGTGCCCACTCCTCGCGTTCTGGTGGTCGATGATCACGCGCTCGATCGCAAGCTGCTGACGATCCACCTCCAGCCGGAGGGTTACGACGTCGAGACAGCCGAGGATGGGCTGGAGGCTTGGGGCAAGCTGCAGGCCGAGCCGCAGCGCTACGACGTGGTGTTGTTAGACCGCACCATGCCGCGCATGGACGGCATGCAACTCCTCGGCAGGATGAAGGACGACGAGGAGCTGCGCATGGTGCCGGTCATCCTGCAAACGGCGCTCGCGCATCGCGATCAGATCCTGGAAGGCATCCGCGCCGGCGCGTACTACTACCTCACCAAGCCCTACGACGTCGACATGCTGCTCAGCGTCGTGCGCACCGCCATCGCCGACTATCAGGGCTACCGCGAGCTGCAGACGCGCGTCAGGAAAGAGCTCGACAGCCTCCGATTGATGCAAACAGGACTCTTCGCATTTCAGACCGTCGAGCAGGCGCGCGACCTCGGCGCGATGCTGGCCAATACCTGCCCCGATCCGTCGGCGACCGTGATCGGCCTAACGGAGCTCCTCATCAACGCCGTCGAACACGGCAACCTCGGCATCACCTATGAGGACAAATCGAAGTTGTACGCCAGCGGCGGATGGAGCGACGAAGTGAAACGGCGCCTGGCCCTGCCCGAAAACGTCGAAAAGTACGCCGAGGTGGCCTTCGAGCGGGAGGATCAGGCGATACGGTTCGTCATCCGCGATCAGGGCACCGGGTTCGATTGGCGCAGCTATCTGCAGGTCGATCCGCAGCGCGCCTTCGACACGCACGGCCGTGGTATCGCCATGGCCAATCGCCTCAGCTTCAGCCACATCGAATACCGCGGCCGCGGGAACGAAGTGATCGGAACGATCGTCTGTGACTGACCCCTCACCCGCCGCTGCGCGGCACGGTCTCCGTGGCGAGGGTGGCCGAAGGCCGGGTGAGGGACCTACGTCGATGCTCTCGGGTTGTCCCTGGCGCTGAGCCGCGCCCCCTCCAGGCCCGGCGCCTTCATCACGTTCATCGCGGTGGCGATCATCGAGCTGATGTCGGCGACGTTCGCCGGCACGATCATCGACGTGCCGCTCTTGGCCAGCTCGCCGAACTGCTTGATGTAGGCCTCGGCGATGCGCAACTGCATCGCGTCCGTTCCACCCGGAATCTTCATCGCTTCGGCCACGCGGCGCAGACCCTCGGCCGTCGCGGTGGCCACCGACAGAATCGCGGACGCCTGTCCTTCGGCCTCGTTGATGTTCTGCTGCTTCTTCGCTTCCGAAGCTTTGATGACCTGCTGCTTGTCGCCCTCGGCGGCGTTGATGGCCGCGTCGCGCTGACCTTCCGACTGCAGAACCACGGCGCGCTTCTCGCGCTCCGCTCGCATCTGCTTCTCCATTGCCGCCAGCACGTCCTTCGGCGGCGTGATGTTTTTGATCTCGTAGCGCAGCACCTTCACGCCCCAGGCCTCGGACGCCTTGTCGACTTCGCCGACCACGGCGATGTTGATGTTGGTGCGCTCCTCGAACGTCTTGTCGAGATCGATCTTGCCGATCTCGCTGCGCAGGTTCGTCTGCGCGAGCTGCGAGATCGCGTAGTTGTAATCGGTGATCCCGTAGGAAGCGCGTTCCGGATTCAAAACCTTGATGTAGAGCACGCCGTCGACGGCGACCTGCACGTTGTCCTTGGTGATGCAGATCTGCTCGGGCACGTCGAGCGCGATCTCCTTCAGCGAGTGCTTGTAGCGGACGGCGTCGAGGAATGGGATCAGGATGTGAAATCCGGCCTGCAGCGTGTCGGAGTACTTTCCGAGGCGCTCGACAACCCACGCCTGTTGCTGCGGGACGACGCGCGCAATCCGCGAAACGAGGATGATCGCGAAAATCGCGAAGATAAACGTGACGAGAACGGGACCCATAAGTTTCCTTTCTTTGGCCGGTCAGGCCCGAACGTGAAGCACCAAACCTTCGACGCGTTCAACGGTAGCGCGTTGTCCGCGTGTCAAAGTCGTTTCCCCGATGTTGCGCGCGTTCCATGTGCTGCCGCGCATCTCCGCCTTGCCTAACGCTGCCGGCGCCAGATCGTCGATGAGAATTGCCTGCTCGCCGACCATCGTGTCGACGACTTTGGTCACGCTCAATTTCAACTTCTTCACCACGATCGGGCGAAGGATCAGCAACGTGATCATCGAGAACAGCGTGAACGTGAGGAGCTGCGCCCACAGCGGACCGCCGGCGTGCATTCCGACCAGCAGCGCGACCAGAAACGCGCCGGCCGCGAAGAAGGCGCTGTGCATCGTGGTCGAGACGAACTCGAGCGCCAGAAAAAAGAAGCCGATCAGCGTCCAGATCCACCAATCCATGTTTTCGGGAAAGCGGTCATGGTAGACGCTTCTGTACAAATACGCAATAACTTATTTGCGGCTTCTCAAAGACGGATTTATGTTGTGAAGAGCGTGACGCACGACTCCGAATGGATCACCACCGGGCCGCATCGATTCATCGACTGCTGGTGCGGCCATGGCGAGCCGTATCGTCCGAATGGGCGGACGCTCGATTTCAAGCTCGACCGAATCCACCGCTGGGTCAACCTCGGCTGCCCGCCGGCGTGCAACGAGCAGGCGCGCGTGCACGGACACGTCCACGTGCATTGCCCCGAGTGCGCTATCGCGCGGGCGGAAGGGACCTGTTGCACGCCCGCGGCTATGGCAGCAGCCCGCGCGTCATCCTGAGCCGCGCAGACGGCGAAGGATCTCAAGATGCGATGAAGGAGATCCTTCCGCTTCGCCGCTACAGCGACTGGATCAGCTTCCGGTACTCGCTCTCGGTGAAGGCGCGTGAGGTGCGCGTCTTGACGTTCCCCATCGATCCGAGCATGAGACTGAGCTTCGCCACCACCTCGTCGTTCGGGGCCTCGGCGACGAAGATGATGTCGTACTCGCCCATCACGAGGTAGAAGTCCTTGATCTTCGCCCCCGCCTGCTCGAACGCTTTTCGCGCCGCATCGAGCCGCGAGGGACTGTCCTTGACCTTCTGCAATCCCTGCTGCGTGTACTGGACTAGAGAGATGTAGGTGGGCATAGCTCCCCTCCTTCGAAGGGAGCGATCTTACTCCTCATCCCGGATTTCAGACTTTCGCAAAAGTTGACGCGATCGACGAACCGTCAAAATTGAGACGCGGCGTTTCTCGACGCGATAAATCACGCGATGCGAGCCGTAGATGATCTCGCGATAGTCAGCGAGTTCAGTCTCCGGCACGATTCGTCCCGATTGCGGAAAGTGTTCGAGACGATTGACGGCCTCGAAGAGGCCGTCCAGCCATTTCGACGCGGCGTCGGGCTTGTCTTCGGCGATATAGCGGGCCTCCTCGTCCGCACGCTCAATGGCGAGCGGCGACCAGACAATCCTCAACGACGAAATCGCCTACGCAATCGTCGCTGCGATTCGCGATTCGCCACACCCTTGCCGGCGGCGATCTGTTCGACCGCGGTCTGAACGTCGCGAAGGAGCTCGATCTCTTCGACCATTTCCTCATAGTCGGCGGCGTCGACAACGACGGCCGCGGACCGGCCACGGTGAGTAAGAACTAACGGACGGCCAGTCGTTTTGACCTGCTCGATGAGGTCCGCGGCGTTGGCGCGAAACTCCGAGATCGGCTTGATGTCAGTGTCGACTTTGATGCGGCGGCTAGTGCGGGCCATTGTACGTTTAATTGTACGTCAGAACGTACGAATGTTGCGGGGGGGGCACCTTGCCGAAAGACCCACACGAAAGCAGAGATTGTCAGCGCGACCGCGGTCCGTGGAATGAGCCGGCGAACGAATTGGGGCGGCGACACGTGTTCGGGATCGATCGCGCCCTACTCCTCGATCGCGGCGTGCGCGAAGGCGCCGATCACGGCCGGCTTGATCTTCCAGATCTCGCGGGCATATTCGCTGATGGTGCGGTCGGAGGAGAACTTGCCCACGCGCGCGATGTTACTCCTTATTGGCCAGCGGGATGCGTACGAAGCGGAGTTGGCTCATTGAAGAGAAGCAACCCGCGAACGGTAGTCGGGTTCGGGATTCCTTCACAGTTATGAGCAAATGAAACCGACAACGACTTCACCTGCGGCGGATCGAGAGAGTCATCGAACACGAGGTCGTGGATTTCGAACCAGCCGCTATTGAGATTGCAACCGCGTCCCGTTAGTGAAAGCGAATCGCCAGCAGACAGGCGAATGACGGGCGGATTGTCATCCGAGATTCCACCGGGCGCCGAATAAAGGACGCCGGTCTTTAAACGCTGCCCGTTCGGCGCGCGGAATGTGAACTGCCAAAAATATTGATCGTCCGCGTAGTTCAACTCGATCCACTGCTGACTGTAGGCGACGCGCTGCCAGAAAATCGAGTCAGGCCGAGAATGGAAAGGACCAGGCCAAATCCAGGCTTTGGGGTCACCTTGCAGATCGATCGACGTAATCGGCTGATGCGCCGCAGTGACGTTCAAAGTCGCCATACTAGCGGTTCCGTCATAGCTCGAAAGAATATCGACGGAGTGGTTCTCAACCGATTCGAGCGCACTGACATCGAAGCTCGCTTCCCGGGCGCCGGCGGGGATCACGACGTTCTTCGGAACAATGACGACGTCGGGCTCGCTGCTGAAGAGTTCGACGATAGCCCCTCCAGCAGGCGCCGGCGCCGCCAGCTGGACGCGTCCGGACACTGACGCCGGCCCTTTCGTTTCAGAGGTTGACAGCGCTATGGTGTTGGTAGGATCGGCGTTATAGAAAAAAGTGCCTCGGATCGGTCCGTTCGGATGATCGTCTGTCACGAACTCGAAATTTGCAGCGAACCTCTTCACCCGCGCATAACCTGAGCTGTAGTCGAACTCCGCCGCCAAAACCACAAATCTTGCGTTAAGAGCATTCGGACCGAAAGTGCTTAGCTGGAAGCCGAATCCAGGGTGCGGCGGCGTCTCAAACTGAGCCCGCATGGCGCGCTCGTAGAAACCGATTGTCAGCGGATGATTCCAATCTTCCAGCTCATCGCCTGGTTTTCCTGACACGAACTGCAGCACGATTCGATCGCCGTTGCTCGTGCCGCACGTGAATTTCACCCAGTCGACCAGTCCCGGAGGCGCCATGATGTACGCGGCACCAAAGGTCAGCGCGCCGCAACTGATTTCACCGTTTTGATACGTCACGCGCGTGGCACCGATCGAGGAGCCTGCGCTCCCGACAATCGTCAGTGAAGTGACGGCTTCCAACCGTCCAATCGACATGGCACAAGCCATCAGAATGAAAGAAACATATTTCCTGCTCATTGCGGAACCAAAATCTCCGCGCTGGCAAGTGCGCCGCTCCGGTTCAGGCCGCCTGCGACGAGGATCCTGCCGTCCGGCAGCAGAGTCGCAGTGTGCGAGTGACGCGCCTCTTTCAGGAAGCTGGAACTCGTGATGGCAGGAATGAGAAACGATCCCGAAGTTGAGTCGAATACCTCGGTGTTATTCAGAATCGAATCAAACTGGTTTCGCAGTCCCAGGCCACCGATCATCATGACGTATCCGTTTTTCATCAAGGTTGCGGTATGCAGGCGCCGAGGTCCTGGACCATCGAGATATAAAAAGGTTCCGGTTGCAGGATCATAGATGTTCGTCGTCTGCAAAATGACCCCGCCTCCGCCGCCGAAGAAAGCCGGCCGTCCGTCAGGAAGCGTGACGGCCGCGCTCTCGAGTCGGGAGCCAACCGTATTATCGGTGCGAGTGAACGCGTTCCTTCTCACATCGAAGACTTCAGCCTCTGCGTATTTCGTCTCCCAGAAAAAGTCTGGCCTGGCGTAGTCGTAACCTCGCCCACCGACCACGACCACATTTCCGTTAGGCAACCTGAGAGCGAAATGGCCTGCGCGCGCGTAGAGCAAATTCGCGACGACGGTGAAACGGTTGGCGAGGGGATCGTAGATCTCGGCAATGCGAGCCATTTGGCCCGTTCGGTATCCGCCGGAGATGAGGACGCGACCGTCCAGCAGCAACGTCGCCGCATGCCAGTATCGCGGATAGTTCAACTTTGCGGCGAAGATAAACGTACGGCTCTTCGGATCGTAAATCTCCGCGTCACCGAGCGGAATATTGGCGCGACCGATACCGCCGACGAGCAACACGCGACCGTCGGACAACAATGTTGCGGTATGCAGATAGCGCAGCTGGATGGGAAATCCCGTTTTCGCGAAAGTGTTGGTTCGCGGGTCGAACAACTCAGCGGAACGCGCCACGCCGCTTCGGTTCGCGCCGCCGACGATGAGGACTGTGCCGTCATTCAGCGCTGTTGCCGTGTGGCTGACACGAGCCTCCGCCATCGGCGAGATCTGAACAAACGCGAACCTGGGAGCGATAGGTGCAGCGCTTAGAAAGGAAGGGTTAGTAAGGCAGAATGTCGCAAGAAGGAGCGATCCGAAAGTCAGAGGGCCAGGTATATGGAGGTGAGAATCGTCATTCGCCCGCGGTGCCAAACGCTCGAAAATCCAACTCTCAGTTAGGGCCATGGCGTCATCGGGTTTGAGCGGCGTTTAGGATCTCTGCGGCGACCTTCTCCGGAACTGCCCTGGCCGGCTGGCCGCCTTCCGCCGCAGCGTAGGCGGATCCTGCCTCTCGCTCAACTCGCACTAGATGCCGTCGCATAGCTTCGAGGTGGCTGGTCCCATAAATGACCGCGCCCTATCAAGAGCTCCCGCTGCTGCGAGCGGCTCACATACGCTGGCGCCAACGACGTCGCGTATTCCCTGACTTCCGGTGAGTGCTAGCGACTCTAGGAAGTCGAAAACCCGCCTCAAAATATCTTCGTATTGGTAAGGGTTCTCTAGGAGAACTTCAAGCCAAGGGCATAAGACATCTTCATAGACAATGTGTGGACCGGGTCTCTCATCGGGCCAATCACTCAAGAATTGTCCATATCGCTCGCGCAATTCCGGTATGTGCTCGATTAAGTATGTACTTAAAGACTCGTACGAGACGACCACGACTAATAACCCATTAGAGATTGCCTGAGTTCGTGGAGGAGCGCCTTTGCTATCCGCATGTCGCGTTGACTTAGTTCACCCGAGCTTATTAACTTCATGAGCTGCCGTCCACGTTCATAGCCTTTTCGCCAGTGCCACACGCCCCTCGTAGCTTCGCCGGTACTGAGTTCTTTCCGAATCGCTCCAATCGTGCCGCCAGGAATCTCATCAGTCGCTTTAAACATTGCTCGAATGACATTTCGCAACTCAGCGCTCTCGACAGTCGCCGCTACCTCGTCTACGCTTTCGGCGGTTAGTACGACTCCTTCTTCCTCCCCAACGCCCGGGATTAGGAGAATACCCAATTCTACGCCACCAATAAGGTACGGCTTCGCTTGGTAGAAAGCGGAATTCATCCGCTCCCCCATTCGAGCCACAGCTTCGAAGAAAGCAGCCGCAAGAATTCTGCTTTCCATGTAGAATCGGAACTCGAAGTCTCTGCCCGAGTCCGGCTTAACTTCCCACTCGCGGAGATCCATTCCCGTAGGGTCTGCAAATCTAGTCGGATTGTTCAACGCGTAAGCGTATTGATTCCAACGCTGCGGTCTGTGAGGATCGCCAACTACGGGATCAATTGATAAGAAGCGGCCCCACTGCGGCACGTCGTAGCGCGCGTGCATGTAGTCGTCGTAGTTGACGTTCTCCGAGTTGGTCCCGACGTTGAAGTCCCGCTCGTGTCCCGTGAACTTCATCGGCTCTTCGCGGTCGAGCCCGTTGGCCGTCTCCTGCCGAAGCCCCGGCGGATTGATCTCCACTCCGAACGGATAGTAATCGTGCTCGGCGATCTTGCCGGTCGTATCCCCCGTCACCAGCCGCGGCGACCCGAGGTGATCGATGTGGAAGTGTCTTCTCCCACCCTCCTCAGCTGGACGCTCCCCGCCGAGCAGTAACCCATCCCGGTAAACGTAGTCCTCGACCCATACCCACGGCCAGCTTCCCACCAGCGGAACTTCGAGCTGCC
>WNEZ01000052.1_pt1 | contig 94778 bp, 77 predicted proteins | sample 5400521 | NCBI WGS metagenome assembly WNEZ01 (sample SAMN13153339, study PRJNA577476) | soil metagenome | isolation source: 120 cm saprolite under Douglas fir tree site 2 hole 1 replicate 1 | place: USA:California | collected 2015-04-18
AAAAACCACTGGTTCCATTTGTAATATTCGGGATCGCAAGTGGAAATTTCGCGGCGCCAGTCATAGCTAAAGCCGAAGCGGCGCAGCGTCTTCTGGAACTCCGCGACGTTCTGATTGGTCCAGATGCGGGGATGAGTTTTGTTCTTGATGGCGGCGTTTTCCGCGGGCAGGCCGAAAGCGTCCCAGCCCATTGGATGCATGACGTTGAACCCACGCATGCGTTTTACGCGCGCAACGACGTCGCCAATCGCATAATTGCGCATGTGCCCCATGTGCAGCGTTCCACTGGGATACGGCAGCATTTCCAGGGTGTAATATTTGGGCTTCGCGGCGTCCACATCGGTTTCGAATACGCGCGCGTCTTCCCAGCGCTTCTGCCACTTGGCTTCAATCTGCTGCGGATCGTAACCCGATTGTGGAGTCAGCTCCGCCACGCGTTATCCCTTTTTCTTTTTCTGCAAATTATGTTTCGCGAGCGCTTTGGCGGTCTTGACCGCTTCTTTGCGATGCGCGGTGCGCTTTTTTTTCAGCGCGGCCGTCAGCATGGAAAAACCTTTCTCTGCTGGCGGACCTTCTTCGCCGGAGAGTTCCCACAATTTGGCAACGTTTCGGCGGTCGTCGCCGGGTTCTTCAATCGGCGTTTCGAGAATAAATGGGCGACCGGGCATACCGGTAGCAGGGCTCGTGCCTAATTTTGGGTGCCGCAAAATTCGCGCGAAGGCCGTGGCTTTAATTTTTCCGTGGCCGATGCTTTCATGGCGGTCGACTTTGCCGCCGAGTGCGATCTTGGAATCATTGACGTGCCAGACGTAAACATTATCGAGTCCAACGGTTTGTTCGATTTGTGAAATGGTGGTTTCGAGGCCGCTCTCGGTGCTGATGTCGTAACCGGCTGCGAACAAATGCGCGGTGTCGAGGCAGGCACCTACGCCAAGCGATGAAAGACCGCGCGCAATGGCGGCAACTTCTTCAAGACGCGAGCCGACAGCACTACCCATGCCGGCGGTGTTCTCGATGAGAATTCGCAGCTTGCCGAGTTGCACGCGACGAACCGCTTCTTTGACGCTGTTTACAATGGTGGCGATGGCGAGTTCAATTTTAGCTTCGCCACGAGCACCGGGATGGACTACCAGGAAATCCGCGCCGAGGGCGATTCCGCGTACCAGTTCATCGTGAAAAGCTTGAATGGATCGAGTTCGCAGCATCGGCTGCATGCCGGCGAGATTGATCAAATAATTGGCGTGGATAACCAGCGGACCGAGGCGTAGTTCTTCGCGTCGCGCGCGGAACGCTGCGGAGTCGGCTTCTGGAATTCGCGCGGAGCCTGCGGCCCACATTCTGGGGCTTGCGGAAAAAATCTGCAGCGCGTTGCAACCGAGTTTGCGGGCGGATTCGAGTGCGTTCAGATAGCTTCCGCCGATGGAAGCATGAATACCGATGCGCAGACTTCCATCAATCCATGGGGGCGGAATCGGTTCGGCAGGAGGTTCCGGACGGTATTCGTCCTCGGCGTCAAACTTGTCGTCGTGAACATCCAGCGGGTCGATCTTCAGCTCTTCCAGTTGGGAAGGAGTATTGCTCGGAATAGTCTTGGGCTCGGGCATTCGTCAGTTGGCCACTCTCGTTGGTCAGTAAACTCTCTATTTTAACTGACATGCGAGGTTTCTCAAAATGAAGCTTCCAAAGAGGTTTGGATAGCGTTTGAGGAGTATTAAGAGCATACAACGGTACACAAGAATGCACAGGCTGGAGCAATTCCGGCGAATCAGCGCAAGAATTCCCTCAGCGCGCTGCGAGCTGGGCTTTTTGCCCGGTCTGTTCAGCGTCCGAACATTGAATACGCGACGCGGTGCGCTTCTTCACTTGCCTTTTCTGGCCGCGCCACTTCTTGCTCGCGCGAATCCGTGAAATGCGATCGGTCGCGTGTGGGATTGGCGAGGTTTTCCAAGGCGTTGGCAATTCGGGTCATATGGATCGCGAGTTCGTCGGTGACGGTTGAAGGTTTCATCGAAACCCTGCGTTCACGGCTGATAGCCAACATGAGCGCTGCGACTGCCAGCAACAGACCGCCCGCGACCAAGAGTTGAAAGGCGGTTACGTTGGATAGCGAAATTCCCGGAACTGCCAGCGCGGTAATAAACAGCATTATGTCCTCCCTTTGAGGCTTCACTGGGCGCTTGGCCAGGCTTTCGAATCGCTGGGTGGAGTCAGGTTCGGTTGGTTGGACGCGAGCCTTGAGTGCAGTTAATGTTGCGCAGGTTTCGGCGTTAGGCCATACCCTATCTCCTGCATGGGGTCTTTTCTTAATGAGGTTCGTCCCAGCCTGGGTGACGCTTTTTTGCTGGCGGTCTGGCGTGGTGGTTCGTATAATCTTCGAAGCGGTTTTCACTTCCCTAGTCGTTCGGCCTTCGTTCCTTTGCGCTGGCGAACTGACGCGAAGGACATGAACATGAAGATGTCCGTCATCCAAATCGTCTCATTGGTTTAATCCGCGCGCGTCGCGGCTGAGACTCTTCCCGCTCCCCTACTACAAATATTTTTCGGACTGCGCTGGCCGCTGGCTGCTACAGCGCGCTTGCGCGGAATGCACAGGACTTTATGGAGACGCAACATTTAGTTGCGACGGCGCCGCCGTCGCTGTGGAGCTCGATTCGCGAGGCAGTCCGCGGATCGCATCAGGACTACACCACCGGCAGCTTGAACCGGGCAATTTTGCTGCTGGCGATTCCGATGGTGCTGGAAATGGTACTGGAGTCGCTGTTTGCGGTGGTGGATGTGTTTTGGGTCGGCAGACTGGGAGCGGACGCCATCGCGACCGTCGGACTGACGGAATCGCTCTTGAGCTTGGTGTTTGCAGTGGGGCTGGGATTAAGTCTTTCCACGACGGCGATGGTGGCGCGACGCATCGGAGAAAAAGATAAAGGCGGAGCGGCCGTCGCCGGCGTACAAGCTATCGTACTTGGGCTTGGGGTGTCGCTAGCCATCGGGCTGCCTTGCTTTTTTCTTGCGCCGCGATTGCTGCAGCTTATGGGTGCGTCGCCGCAGGTGGTTACGGTCGGTTCGGGCTATGCGCGTATCGCGCTGGGCGGCAGCGGCGCGATTCTGATGCTGTTTCTGAACAACGCCATCTTTCGCGGAGCGGGTGATGCGGCGATTGCGATGCGACTCTTATGGGTGTCAAACATCATCAACCTGGTGCTTGATCCCTGCTTGATTTTCGGTTGGGGTCCTTTTCCCAAGCTGGGGGTTACCGGTGCGGCGCTGGCGACGTTCACGGGGCGTAGCATCGGAGTCGGCTACCAGTTTTACCGGCTGCTGCGCGGTTCTGAACGCATTCGAATCCTGCGCCAACACGTTCGAATCAACTTCGGTGTGCTTTTGCGACTGGTACGAGTGTCACTGACCGGAATCCTGCAATTCGCCATTGCACACACCAGCTGGATTGGGCTGGTACGAATTGTAAGTATTTTTGGATCGGCGGCACTGGCCGGATACACAATCGCGATTCGAATTGTGATTTTCGTGATTCTGCCTTCATGGGGACTAAGCAACGCCGCTGCTACTTTGGTGGGACAGAACCTTGGCGCGAAACAACCAGAGCGGGCGGCCAGCTCCGTGTGGCGTACCGGTTTTTACAACATGATTTTTCTAGGCATCATCGGCTTGCTGTTCGTGGCGTTTGCCGAACCGATTGTGAAGCTTTTTACGCACGACCCACAGGTGGTTCCACTAGCGGCAAGCTGTCTGCGCATCATCAGCTATGGCAATATCGGCTACGCATACGGGATGGTGATGCTGCAGGCGTTCAATGGAGCCGGAGACACGGTCACGCCAACGATCGTCAACTTTTTCGGATTTTGGCTGTTGGAAATTCCACTAGCCTACTTCCTGGCGATTCCGATGCACCTGCAGGCGCGCGGCGCCTATATTTCCATTGTGGCGGCGGAAGCTGCGATTGCCGCGGTCAGTATTGTTCTATTCAAACAAGGGCGCTGGAAAAAACAACAAATCTGTGATTAGTGCAGGGCTTTCGGGTCGTTCCGCGAGATCGCTCGCGGGAGTTCCCTTCTTTATGTAGAATTCTGTCCGTTCAAGAACTCGCTCTGGGGAGATTGCATGCGCAATTCGAGAGGTTTGTTTCTCGCCCTAGCGCTGCTTATTTCGTGCAAAGTGCTGGCGCAAGAGCCTCAGCCGCCCGTTCCAATCGTTCCCAAGAAAAGTTCGGAGCAGGCGGCGGTACAGACCCCGCCTTCGAATCCGCAAATTCCGCACCCGCTGGACGCCGCCGACCTGGGTGCGTTTTTCGATGGCATTATCCCCTTGCAGCTGGACCGCGCGGACATAGCGGGCGCTTCCGTGTTGGTGATGAAAGACGGGAAACTGTTGCTGCAAAAAGGATACGGCTTTGCCGACGCGAAGGAGCAAAAGCCGGTTGATCCGGCCACCACAATTTTTCGCCTGGCATCAATTTCCAAGCTGTTCACCTGGGTTTCGGTGATGCAACTGCAGGAACAGGGCAAGCTCGATCTGGATACCGACGTAAACAATTATCTGGATTTCAAGATTCGTCCGGGCTTCGACAAGCCGGTTACTCTGCGAAACCTGATGACGCATACCGGCGGATTCGAGGAAGAAGCGCGCGACATCTTGCTCATCAAGCCCAAGAAGAGTCCTACATTGCGGGATTTCTTAATTGAGAATCAGCCACGGCGGCTTTTTCCTCCAGGAACCATTCCGGCCTATTCGAATTACGGAGTGGGAATTGCGAGTTACATGGTGCAACGGATCAGCGGAGAGCCGTTCGAACAGTACGTTTCTGAGCATGTCTTTGCGCCGCTTGCGATGACCCATTCCAGCTTCGATCAACCACTACCGCAAGAACTGGAAAAATTACCAGCCGAAGGCTATCGCGGAAACACAGAAAAGCCGGCGCTAGGATTCGAAATCTTCACTCCAGCAGGCGCTGGTGGCATTTCTTCTACCGCTTCGGATATGGGCCGTTTCGGGCAGGCGCTCCTGAACGGCGGCCAGCTCGACGGCAAGCGAATCCTAAAAACTGAAACTCTGAATGCGATGTATACGCCGCAGTTCCGCGCCAGCAATCAACTGCCTCCGATTTGCATGGGTTTTTATGAAACCTGGCGAAACGATTTGCGCTGGATCGGCCACGAAGGAGACTTGATCGCGTTCCATAGTCTTTTTTTTCTGGAACGCTCCCAAAAGCTGATCTTGTTCGTATCCTTCAACTCCGCCGGCGCAGCTGGAAAGGTTCGTCCGGAGTTGGTGCAAATGTTTTCGGATCGCTACTTCCCTTCCAACCAGAAGCAGACGTTCGTCAACGAATCGCGCGAAGAATTGAAAACGATCGAGGGCACTTATCAGTCCACGCGGCGCGCCGACAGTACTAAGGTACGACTGATCAGCCTGATGTCACAACGAACCGCGAAGCTCGATAAAGACGGCGTGCTGGAAATGGAAGGCGTCAACGATTTGCGCGGTCACACGATGAAGTGGAAGCCGATCGGCAAAGATTTGCTGCAGCAGGTTGACGGCCAACACCTGCTATTCGCAATTCGTGATGGCAACGGAAAAGTTCTCCGCCTGGCCGCTGATTTTCCTGGCGTCCAAGCGGAACGAGTGCGCTGGTATGAAAAATCGAAAATTGTGTTCTTTGCAGCTGGTCTGAGCCTGGTGGTGCTCTTTTCGGTTGTTCTTGCAGCGCTCAGCCGAAGCATCCGAAGATTGGCGCTACGAAGCCGGCCGCGGCCCGCGCCTCAGCCGGCCACGCGATGGTTGCCGTTTGCCACGCAGATAGCGGCGTCGATCTGGGTGGTGCTGCTGTCGACGATTTTTGCTGTATTGGCGGCCGCCGGCGACGATCTGGCGCCGCCAACCAAGGCGTGGGACAAATACTTCTACTTGATAAACGCGATCACCGCGGTCGCAATTTTCTTCAGCGTGCTGGCGATTTTTTCCGGCCTTCTAGCGTGGTTGCGCAATGACCTGCGCGCGATCACGAAAGTGAAATTTTCTTTGGTGGCACTGGCCTGCTTGTTCCTGATGTGGTTTGCGATTCACTGGAACATCATCGGACCGGCGACTCGGCTTTAGCCTGGGCGCGGCTGACCACGAGAGATTCCTCGCTGGGCCGTCTGCGCCGACAGGCTTCCCGCGACGCCGGACGGGCGGAATGACGGCGAGCAGGATCGCGTTAATTCCTGATGATCACAAGTTTGCCGCCACTGCTACGCTTCCGCTAAACTTTCTAGTTCCGCAGGATTTCACGGAGAAACCATGCTTGTTGTCATGCATTCCCACGCCACCGCAGAACAGGTTCGCGCAGTCTGCGAGCGTATCGAATCGCTGGGGCTGAAATCGCATCCGATTCCAGGAGCGGCTCGCACCGCGATTGGGATCACCGGCAACGATGGCGCCGTGGATTTGGGGATCCTGGAATCGTTACCCGGCGTGGCCGAGTGCATTCCAGTCAGCAAGCCTTACAAGCTGGTGAGTCGCGACGCCAAGGAAGAAGATTCCGTCATTCGAATTCCCACGCCATTGGGTGACGTCCTGGTTGGCGGCGTGCACCTGGCACTGGTGGCAGGTCCATGCGCGGTGGAATCTGAAGCGCAATGTATGGCGGTTGCGGCGCGGCTCAAGCCCACTGGAGTCAGACTTTTTCGCGGTGGCGCTTACAAGCCACGGACGTCGCCTTACAGTTTTCAGGGGCTTGGCGAACCCGGATTGAAGATTCTTGCGAAAATTCGCGACGAATTTGGCTTTGGCATCATTACCGAAGCCATCGACCACGAATCGCTGGACCTGGTGGAAAAATATGCCGACGTGATTCAAATTGGCGCGCGCAACATGCAGAATTTTTCCCTTCTTAAGCGCGCGGGCCGCGCGAAAAAACCGGTGCTGCTGAAGCGCGGGATGTCGGCTACGCTGGATGAATTTCTGATGGCGGCGGAATACATTTTGTCAGAGGGAAATTACAACGTGATGTTGTGCGAACGCGGAGTGCGCACCTTCTCCGACTTTTCTCGCAACACGCTGGATCTCGCGGTGGTTCCTGCCGTGAAAAGACGCAGCCATTTGCCGATTCTTGTTGATCCCAGCCACGGCACGGGAAAGCGGCACAAGGTACTGCCGCTGTCGCGAGCGGCGGTTGCGGTTGGCGCGGACGGACTATTGGTTGAAGTGCACCATGAGCCGGAAAAGGCGCTGTCCGATGGCATTCAGTCGATTTTGCCGGAGGAATTCGCGGAACTCTCCGAGGAGATCCGCCAGATCGCGGCGGTGGTGCATCGCAAGGTAAATTGATTCATATCATTGCTGAGACCCGCGGGCAATTACGTGAGCCTTGTAGACGCAACGAAGGGCCCGGCCAAGGCGACGATCGAAAGGCGGCATCGAGCGTACGTCCGGGCAGCAACGGGCACGGCATGCCGTGCCCCTACCAGAAATTGAAGACTCGAAATCGTTGGTATGAATAGGCCCTCTAAATTTCGAATCGTCTTTTTGTTTGCGATTCTTTTTATCGCGGCGATTTTCGTGATAGCGCGCGAGCATCGCCCTTCTTTCTTGCGACCAGGATTGCGGCTTTACGCCTATGTAAGCACCGCGGACGGCGCCGTATCCGTCGTCGACCTGGTAAAACTTGCGACCGTAGCGCATGTGCCGGTGGGCGGCGATATCTCGGCGATGCGCGAACATCCCACGCGAGCGGAGATATGGGGCGTCAGTTCCAGCGGGGGCTTTGCCTGGGTGCTCAATTCGCGGACTTCGCAAATCATTGCGCGGGTTGCGGTAGGCGCGCTTCCCTATTCGATGGATTTTTCGCCGGATGGCAGGCGGTTGTATGTCCCCGCGTCCGGCAATAACACTCTTGTAGCAATTGATTGCAGCACGCGGCAAGTGGTTGCGCGCAGCGCGACGGGAACACAACCTGTCGCTGCTCGCGTTTCACCCGACGGCAAACTGGCTTTGGTACTCAACAAGAAAGACGCTACGGTCGGCATTTACGACGCGTCCTCGCTGCAACTGCGCGGTACAGTCGGCGTGATTCCCGAACCCGAGGATGCTCTTATCCTGGACGATAATTCCGCGGCGTTCATTCTGAGTCGAACGCAGAAGCGCCTTTCGGTGATTGATTTGCGAACCGGTCTGCTGCTGACGAATCTGGAACTGGCGGGGATTCCGTCGCAGATGATACTGAAGCCCGATGGCGGCGAATTGTATGTTCTTTCGCCCGAATCGCACGGGCTACAAGCGATTAATACTTGGACCCACGAAGTGGGTGACTACGTTCTTTTGGGATCGGCGCCGACACGCGGCGCGCTGCTCGCCGATACCGGCGAGCTTTATGTTTCGGACACCGCTTCCGGCAACATTACGCCGTTGGATGTGAATTTCCGTCGCGTCAGCCGCCCGATTCCGGCCGGACAAAGTCCGGGCGCTTTGCGCTTCGATCCCGGCGATAAAGCGCGATTGCTGCTGGTGGTTAGCCAGGGATCTGGGGATCTTTCCGTCATTCGAATTGCGTCGGACCGCGCCGGTGGATTACTCACGATGATTCCTGTCGGGGAGCAGCCGCGGGAGCTTGCGGTAAAGTTGTTCTAAACAAATCGTTAGCCCCGGGGTTTCCACAAAAAGGCAGCGGCGTAAAGCCGCTGCTCCATGAAGAAAGATTCGAAGAGTTGCGGGCGGCATCGCGCACAGCCCCCGCGGGGGCGGGGCAAGCAAGAGTGGCTGTGCTACTTAGGAATTCCTACGGGGCTAGCGGCTCGACAGGCCAGGCGAAGTGCTCTTCGCCAAGTGCGACATGCAGTGCGCCCTCCGCTGGTAGAACGTCCAGGGGTAATCCGCCATGCCACAGCGCGACGCTAAGCTGCAGACGCGAAATTCCTCGCAAGTCAAAAAGCTCCTTGCTAATGGCCAATTCCAAAATTTGTTCGAAGGCTGCTTCCGCGGACCCCGCGGGATTTAGCAAACAGATGCGGTCCTGTTCCACAGCGTATTCGACCAATTTACCGTGCGACAATTTGGCCATCATGGTTACGTCGGTGTTGGCGTGAATAGTCACGCGGAATTCGGCATCTTCGAGTTCCGCCAATGCGTCCGGAAATGCATCCAGACGGATGCACAGTCGCTCCGCTTCGAATCCGTAGCGCAACTCGCGCAGATAGTACGTGCGGCCATGCATCGCTCCGCTGCGTCTTTCCGGCGAATATAATCCGGCTCCCAGCCATTCGAAATACGAGGTGTCGCGGCCGTTGACGTCCACGCGCAAGTACTCCGAAGGCGGCAAATGCAGGGCATGCTCGGGCTGGCGCTTGATGGGCTTCGCAAGTTCGTCCGGCGCGATTTTGCCCAGGGCGCGATAAATTCCCGTCAGATGCTTGCGATACAATGCGTCGAATTCAGCGTCATTCGCGGTGCTGTGTTCTGGTCCATACCACCAGCACCAATCGCTGCCTTCCGCCGCGAGCAGGGATTCCTTGGCGTCTTGAAGCTCGGCGTCGGTGGGCGCGTCCTTGCGTGCCTGTGCCTTGGCGTCTTCCGCGCTCGCGTAGGCTTCGCGGGCGTCCCAGAGAAGGTCCCACGCCTGTACATCCTCGGCGTGGCCGATCCACACGTCAAAATTTGCATTGATCCATGATGCGGGGAAGATTGTTTGCGTTTCGGAGATGTCTCCGGCGGCAGCAATGGCCTCGCTCGCGGTCAGCGCGCGGAAATCCGGATCGGCCTGAATGCGGCCATAAAATTCGCGTAGGAATTCGCGGCCATTTCCCGGATAGTACTCCCAGGCATTTTCTCCATCCAGAAAAAGGCAAACGGTAAGCGGCTGCTTGCTCTGTACGCGTTCGCCAATCGCGCGCAACCGGCCGTGAAGATCGGCGGCACCGGCTTTGGCATCCATTCGGCTGTACACAAATCCGATCAGATCAGAAATGTGGTGGTCGCGGAAAAGTCCCGTAATTTCCGATGATGACGTTTTCAGCCGCCAGGGCCGATACAAGCGCTCGCCATTTGCGGCGACACCGGTGCCGTCGCGAAAAAATCCGAGGTTCAGCGTACGCCCCAAGACTCCTTCGTCCGTGCCAAACCACTTGAAGCCTTCTTCGGCGGCAATGGCCAGTGCCTGATCGGAGACAGAACCTTCCGAGGGCCACAGACCGGCAGGCTGCACACCGAAAACACGCTGGTGGTACTCGCGCGCGCGCCGCAACTGTTCGCGTGCGTCCTCGGGATGGCGATACGCACGGCGGGGCAATGGCGTGGAAGGATTCGATACACGAGCGATGTCAGAATCGCAGACCAGCGGCAGAATCGGGTGGTAGAACGGCGTCGTACTAACCTCGATTTGCCCGCGTTCGGCGGCTTCACGATAAATCGGTAGCACAAGTTTCAAGAATTCCAATTGCTTTTGCTTCAGGGCTGCTTTGTCTTTCTCCGTGAAGTCTTTCCCCTTCGCGGAAAGTTTATTAATGGTGGCGTCCCGCGCGATCCACTCCTCGTCCATCCACGCAAGTTGCGAAAGCAATTGCAGGTCACGCCAGTCGCGCGGTGTGAAAGTGACAGTGGCTTGGGCTCCGCCAGCCTGGCGCGTCCATTCATAAAGTTCCTGAAAGCGCGGCCAACGGGTCAGGAAGCGTTCGTGATTGACCTGAAACGCGCGCTGCAGGATTTCATTTTTGTCTTCCTTGGAAAGCTTTTCGGCGTCGCGAAACGCCAGTTCGAACCACGGTTCGTTGAAGGTGCCACTGGCGTATTCTTCGAGCTGCAAGCCTAGAGCCGGCACCACGTTGAATGTGGCGTGAAATTTTGGAAATTCCTCGAGGATCTTCACCATGCCCCAGTAATCTTTCAGGGCATGCAGGCGGGTCCACGGCAGGACGTAGCGCCCGGTTTCCGGATCGCGGTACTGCGGCTGGTGCATGTGCCAGAGAACGACCAGATGGATCTTGTTCATCGCGAGGAGCGCTCCGGCGGCGCGACGAGCTCTGCGGGCACGGGGGCCGTGCTACACTCACGATTCGCGCCATGCGCATTCTTGACCGCTATATCGTCCGCGAAATTTTCCGTCATGCATTCCTCGGACTTATCGTCTTCACATTCGTGCTTTTTGTGCCGCAGCTAGTTCGGCTCATGGAACTCCTGGTTCGTCATTCGGGTTCGGGCTCGCAGATTGCAAAACTCTTTCTGTACATTTTCCCCGGCGTACTCATTTTTACGATTCCGATGGCGGTGCTCGTCGGAGTCTTGCTTGGCCTGGGCCGCATGTCCGCGGACAGCGAAATCATCGCGCTGACCGCGTTGGGAATCAGCCGGCAACGCATGCTGGTCCCCGTTGCGGTGCTAGCGCTCACCGGAGCCATCGCCACGGGAACGCTTACATTATGGCTGGGACCTGCCGCATTTCGCGGCTTGCGAGGCATTGAAGCCACGCTGCTGGCGTCGCAAGCTTCGTTCCAGATACAACCGCGCGTTTTCGACGAGCGGTTCCCCAAACGCGTTCTTTATGTGAACGACGTTTCCGCGAGCGGAACGCAGTGGCACGGCGTGTTCCTCGCGGAAGTTGGCGAGGAGAGCGGCTCACGGCTGACGCTGGCGGAGAATGCGATTGTAATTGCCGAGCCCAAGCAGGGCAAGCTGGAGCTTCATCTTCAGGGCGGAACTACACACGAGGTGAGCCGGCAAGATCCGAGCCACTATTCATTGACGGACTTCGGACAGAGCGATTGGCCGCTGGAAGTGACCGGCCTGGTTTCCAATCAACAGCGGACGTTAAGCAATGTCGAGCGGCCGACGCGGGAACTGCTTGCGGAGAATGGCAAGAATTGGCGTGAGGCGCGAGTGGAATTTCAGCGCCGGCTGGCCTTTCCGTTTGCGTGCCTGGTGTTTGCGTTGGTGGCAGTGCCGCTGGGAGCGCAGCCACGGCGCGGCGGGCGCGCGGCAGGTACGCTGCTTTCCATTCTTTTGATCGGTTTGTATTACTCGCTGTCCGTGATGGGCGCGGGATTCGCTCGCGAAGGAAAGCTTAGTCCCTGGACCGGCATTTGGCTGGCAAATATAGCGCTGGCCGTGCTGGCCGTAATTTTGTTGCCGCGCATGGAGCAGCTGCGTGGAGACCGTGGATGGTTCCATAGAATCAGCCGGCTGGAAACCTGGAAACGGTTAATCCGCCGACGCCAGACGCAGGCCAGAAAGCGGGCAGCGGAACTGGCAAAAGCCGTTAACGACCAGTTCGAGAGGCCAACAACATCGGAGGGCAGCTTTCCCCGGTTGATTGACATTTATCTGTTGCGACGATTTCTAGCGTATTTTGGCCTGCTGATGCTGGCGTTCGTGCTTCTGTTCCACGTGTTCACCTTCTTCGAATTATTGGACGATATCGCGAAGCATGGCGTTCCGTTTCTAACCGTGGTGAGATATTTTTGGTACCTCACGCCATATCTTCTCTACCAGCTATCGCCGCTGAGTGCACTGGTGTCCGTGCTGGTCACGCTGGGCGTGATGAGCAAGAACAACGAGATTGTCGCCTGCAAAGCCAGCGGCATCAGCCTCTACCGACTTGCGATGCCGTTGCTGCTGGCGGGACTCACCCTGGCAGCAACGATGATTATTCTTGACGATGTGTATCTTCCGTATACCAACCAGCGACAGGATGCGCTGCGCAATCAGATTAAAGGCAAACCGCCGCAGACTTATACCCGTCCACAGCGCTGGATTTTTGGCGAGAACGGCAAGATCTATAATTACGATCTATTCGATCCGGCCAAGAATCTCTTTGCCGGGCTCACTGTAGTGGAGCTGGAGCCCGGAACATTTCATGTAAAACGCCGGGTGTTCGCGAACCAGGCGCAATGGAGTGAATCGCAAAATGTTTGGATTCTGGAGTCTGGCTGGGTGCGCGATTTTCATGATGGTTCGATCGAGAAGTATGACAAATTCAGCGCGACCGTGCTGCCAGAGCTTACCGAGCCGCCTACCTATTTCAATCGAGAGGTACTGCAGGCATCGCAGTTGAGTTTCCGCCAGCTGGGAAACTACATCGAAGAGTTGCGCCACGCCGGATTCGATGTTTCGGCGTTGACTGTGCAATGGTACGTAAAAATCGCCTTTCCGCTGATCGCCCCCGTCAGCATGTTGCTGGCGATTCCCTACGCGTTTCGCGTAGGTGCGCGCGGCGCGATCGGGGGCGTAGCCGTTGGACTTGCGGTGGGAATTGCATATTTTTCGCTGGCGCGGCTGCTGGAGGCAATGGGCGGAGTAGGTCAAATGCCGCCATCCTTTGCGGCGTTCGCTCCGGATCTGATTTTTTATTTTGCGGGAATGTATTTCTTCTTCAAAATGCCGACGTGATAGCAGTTGCGTCGACGCAGCGCAAAAGCGGAGGTGACCATGAAGGCCGAAAGCAAGACGTATCTAATCACCGCTTTGGCCGTTACAGCCCTCTTCCTCGCGAACCTAGGGATTCTAGAAGTTCTTCGTCACTACGGCGGTGCGGAACTACCTTGGGCAACCGATTTGGCTGCTGCGCGTAGTTTTTTCCTGAGCCCCGTGTTTCTGATCCCTTACGCGTCCGCAATCGTTTTCGGCCTGGCTTATCTTTACCGAAAAAATAAGAAAAAACCGTTGCCACTGCGACAAAAAGCGGTGGTACTTGGTCTAGTTTCGAGTGTCTTGTACGGCTGCTCACTGACGATTGTTTTTCGTTGGTGAGACGGCGAAGCCAACTCTAAACGTCACTATCGGGTTCCTCGCCTTGGCTCAGCTTCCACACGATTTTGCGCAGCATGCCGAGGAGGACTTCGGCGTCAGCGGAGCTTAATTCGAAACGACGGAGCATGCGGCGGAGTTTTTCTTCAGCGGTGGCAGCGGAGCGACGATGGATATAGCCGCTGATGTGCAGAGCTTCCAGAAGTGCAGTGGCGATTCGATTGACGGATTCCATGTCCGCTGCGGTCGAACACAATTTGTTTTTGCCTTTTGCGATGGCCCCGTCGCGAAAGATTTCGTACACAACGACTGCAACAGCCTGCGCTAAATTCATCGAGCGGTGTTCTTCGCGCGTAGGGATGCGCAAAAGCCAGTGGCAGTGACTCAGGTCCTGGTTCGAAAGACCGGTCTTTTCCGAGCCAAAGAGAATAGCCACCCGGCCTGAAGGCAGCCTCTTGCGAATCTTTTTTGCCGCATCTTCAAGCGAATAGAGTTCGTGCTGCAATTCGCGATGGCCAATGGCGGTAGTGCCGATCACCAAACTACAATCGCGCGTGGCGCCTGCAAGTGAGTCGAATTCTTCGGCTTTGGCGAGAAGCGGCGCGGCGCCGACGGCAGAAACCGCTTCCCGGAAGGCCTTTTCGTACGGCGTGACCACACGAAGATGGAACGCGCCGAAATTGCTCATAGCGCGAGCGGCGGCACCGATATTCAGCGCATTGCGCGAGCGCACCAGGACAACGTGCAAGTTTTCGAGCTGAACAGGTGCTTTCAACAGTTGGCCACCACGTTGGCCATTGTATGCGAACTCGCATGTCCCGGAACATTTGGGCGAGAAAGCGCGTACCTTTCGCTGCGCTGCTTAGGCGCGGAACCGGAGATCTAGCCTGATGAAAACCCTATGCTTGGTACGGACCACTGGGCTTGTTTTGGCGCTTCTCTGCTTTTGCACCGGCCCGGCGAACGGACAAGAAAAAATCGCGGCACTGGACGAAATCAAGAATCAGGCTGACCTGGACAAGGCCATCACTGCGCTGGATACAAAGCTCTTTGACGCTTACAACCACTGTGACCTGAAGAAGTTCGATAGCCTGCTAGCAGACGACGTCGAGTTTTACCATGACCAGGGCGGCGTAACGCTGGGCCGACAAAAGTTGACGGAAAGCATCAAGAACAACATCTGCACCGGCGACACGCAGCGGGTGCTGGTGCCCGGCACGCTGAAGATCTATTACATGAAGGGCTACGGCGCGATCGAAATGGGAGTGCACCGATTTCTACATCCCAAGACGGAAGCTGCGAACGGGACGGGCGAGGGCAGCTTCGTGCATCTATGGCGATACACGGACGGAGCATGGAAGGTAACGCGAGTCCTGAGCTACGACCACCACTCGGTGAGTCCGAAAAGCTAAAATGACTGACCTAAAGCAATTGTTTACATGGTTGATTCGACGCAGAAAAAGCGGAGCGCCGAATTCGGCGCTCCGCTTTTTCATTACTAAAGTGATGCTTTAGATTAGGTTCCGTGGCAGCTCACTTCTTTTTGTGCTTGGCTTGTTTTTCTTCGACCACAACTTGAGCTGCAGCCAGGCGCGAGATCGGAACGCGGAATGGCGAAGCGCTCACGTAGTCCATGCCGATCTGGTGGCAGAACTTGACGCTGTCGGCATCTCCTCCGTGTTCGCCGCAAATACCGATCTTCAGCTTGCCGCGGGTCTTGCGGCCTTTTTCAACCGCCCATTCCATTAACATACCCACTCCCTTTTGGTCCAGAGACTGGAACGGATCGGCTGAGAAAACGCCGGCCTTCTTTTCGTCGACATAGTCCGGCAGGAAGCGGCCCGCGTCGTCGCGCGACAGTCCCATGGTCGTTTGTGTCAGATCGTTCGTGCCAAAGGAAAAAAACTCGGCAACCTCCGCGATTTCATCGGCAAGAAGAGCAGCACGTGGAAGTTCAATCATCGTTCCCACGAGATACGGCAGCTTGACCTTAGCCTTGGCGATCAATGCGTCGGCCACGCGGCGAGTGGATTGTTCGAGGATGCTCAACTCTTTCCGGTCCAGGACAAGCGGAATCATGATCTCAGGTATTACTTTAACCCCACCTTTTTGGACCTCGATAGCTGCTTCGATGATCGCTCGAACTTGCATCTCCAGAATTTCCGGATAAGTGATGCACAGTCGACAGCCGCGATGGCCAAGCATGGGGTTCGATTCGTGCAGTTGTTCGACGCGGCGAGCAACCTTGTCCACATCGAGGCCAAGCTCCTTGGCAAGCTCGGCCTGTTTGGCACGCTCGTGCGGAACGAACTCGTGCAGCGGCGGATCGATCAGGCGAATGGTGACCGGCAGCCCGTCCATAGCCTTGAAGATGCCGGCAAAGTCGCGACGTTGGAACGGCAGGAGTTTGTCGAGCGCCTTGATTCGCGCTTCGGGTTCGTCGGCAAGAATCATTTCCTGGATAGCGCGCTGGCGCTCGGCTCCTTTTTCTGGAAACTCAAAGTCTGTGAAGAACATGTGCTCGGTGCGGCACAGGCCTATGCCTTCGGCGCCCATTTCGCGAGCCTTGCGCGAGTCTTGCGGGGTATCGGCATTGGTACGGACACGAAGTTTGCGCGTTTCATCCACCCATTTCATCAGCGTGTCGTAGGATTTGGGGAGCGATGGAGTAACCAGCGGTTGTGGGCCAAGATAAACAACACCTTCGCCGCCGTCGAGCGTGACCCAATCCCCTTCCTTAGCGGTCTTACCGTTGGAAGTCATGGTCTTCGACTTGAGATTGATATCGATTTTTTCCGCGCCGACGATGCAGCACTTGCCCCAGCCGCGGGCGACCACTGCGGCGTGACTGGTCTTGCCACCAGTCGCGGTAAGAATGCCCTGAGCGACGGCCATACCGCCGACATCTTCAGGGCTGGTTTCGCGGCGCACCAGAACAACTTTTTCGCCGCGCGCCGCCCAGGCTTCGGCATCGGCCGCGGAGAAAACGATCTTGCCGACCGCCGCACCAGGGACTGCGTTAATGCCGGTACCGAAGATGAGATTTGAGAGCGTCTTCTTGTCTACCTTTACATCGATGACGGGATAAAAAAGCCGCTCGATGTCTTCCGGCTTGATGCGCATGATTGCTTCTTCTTTGCTGATCAGCTTCTCGTTGGCCATGTCCACAGCCATACGAAACGCCGCGGCGGGCGTGCGTTTGCCGGTGCGCGTCTGCAACATGTACAGCGTTCCCTCTTCGACGGTGAACTCCATGTCCTGCATATCGCGATTATGCTTTTCAAGTTTTGCTCGAACTTTGTCCAGTTGGCCATAGATCTCGGGAAGACGTTTGGCCATTTCACTCAGGTGCATCGGAGTACGGATTCCCGCAACGACGTCTTCGCCTTGCGCGTTGATAAGATAGTCGCCGTAAAATTCTTTTTCGCCAGAACTGGGGTTGCGCGTGAAGCAAACGCCAGTGCCGGAATTTTCTCCGGTGTTGCCAAACACCATTTGTACTACGTTGACGGCTGTGCCCAGCAGGCCGGTGATTTTTTCTACGCGGCGATAAGTAACTGCCTTTTCGGCCATCCATGATCCAAATACCGCGCCGATAGCTCCCCAAAGTTGTTCCATCGGATCGTCTGGAAAATCCTGACCGGCTTTCTCCTTAAAGTACTTCTTGAATTCTGCGACCAGTTCTTTCCAGCCACTGGCGGGGACAGCCGTGTCTTCTTTCACGCCAAGGCGGTCTTTGAGCGCATGGAGGCGGTGTTCGAGATCTTCTTTGGACAGTCCCATCACCACCGTCGAATACATTTGCACGAAACGGCGATACGCGTCGTAAGCGAAGCGCTCATTGTTCACGGAGGAAGCCAAGCCAACGACGCTCTTGTCGTTGAGGCCAAGATTGAGAATGGTTTCCATCATGCCTGGCATGGAGCGAGCGGATCCTGACCGAACGCTGACCAGCAGCGGATTCTTGGGATCGCCGAGCTTCTTCTTGATGATCTTTTCCAGCCTCGCGACGTTGTCGGTTACTTGTTTTTTCAACTCAGGCGGGAACTTCTTGCCGTTCTTGTAGTAGTAGTCGCACGCGGCCGTGGAAATCGTAAAGCCACCGGGCACGGGCAGTCCGATTCTGGTCATCTCTGCCAGACCGGCGCCCTTGCCGCCCAAAAGGTCGCGCCACGTGCCGTCGCCCTCTGCTTTACCTGCACCGAAAAAATAAACCCATTTCGTCACGATATTCCTCACTAGCGATTTGGAGTAAGAGCTACATGCAAACTCTAAGCACCGGAGGACGAGTGCATGCGCGGCGTCCTCGGAAATTATTTAGCTTTGTCGGCGCGCTGACAAAGTTCGGTTTTCACGCGCGCGACATCATTTAAAGTAAAACTTTAACTACGTCCTTCTCCGCCCATCTCGGAAAAATCCGCGATAGTGGTAAATTCTCGAAGCAGCTCTGCCAAGAGCGCCAGGCGATTCTTGCGAACTTCTTCGTTTTCAGCCATCACCATTACTTGCTCGAAAAATTTGTCAATCTCCGGGCGCAACGCAGCAATGGCTTCGAGCGCTTCCCTAAAGCGCCCGGCCCGTTTGTGTTCATTGACGCGCGGAACAGCCGCGTGCATCACGGAATGAAGGGCGCGTTCGGCGTCATTCTCAAAGAGTTCCGTCGAAACCCGTTGCGCTTCTCCCGTCGGGATGGCGGCCTTTTCCAAAATCTTACGAATACGCTTGAAGGAAACGGCCAGCGGCTCGAAGTTTTTTGACTTACGTATGGCACGGAGAGCGTCCAGACGACGGCGAGCGTCAACCAGATCGTCCGAACCGGCCCGGAACACGGCATTCACTTCGTCGTAGCTGAAGCCTTCCTTTTCGCGGAAGACGAAGCGGGCGCGGTCGATTAGAAAATCGAGGATTTGTTTTTCGTGTTCCGCGCTCACGGCGCGTTTGGGCGGATTCGCGTGGAGGGCTTTGGCAGCAGCCGCAATCGTAAGCGATAGAGAAAGCGGCAGCTTCTTCTCCAGGATAATTTTGACAATGCCTAAAGCGGCGCGGCGCAATGCGAAAGGATCGCTGGAACCAGTGGGTATGACGCCTACTGCGAAGCAGCCCACGATGGAGTCGAACTTGTCAGCGAGGGCTACAGCGCAGCCAATAAGATTGCGTGGGATGGGATCGTCGAGACCGACCGGGCGGTAGTGATCGTATACGGCATCAGAGACTTCGTCGGGTTCACCTTGAGCCTTGGCATACAGGCCACCGACAATGCCCTGCAACTCCGGAAACTCGCGAACCATTTCGGTCGAGAGATCGCACTTGGCCAGTTCGGCGGCGCGGTCTGCTTCCGCAACGTGAGCCTGCACCATGCCCAGGTTGAACCACTGTTCCATGAGCCAGCGCGAAAGCGCGCGAATGCGCTCAACCTTGTCGCGATAGCTGCCCAGACGGGATTCGTAGGTGACACGCTCCAGTTTGGGGAGATAGTCGGCGAGCCGACACTTCTGGTCGGACTCCCAGAAGAACTGAGCATCGGCAAAGCGCGCCTTCAGGACGCGTTCATGGCCAGCGCGGACCAAGCCCTTGCCGTCCTTGGCAAGATTGATGACCGCGAGGAAGTGTGGCGACAGTTCCCCGTTGCGCTTCTCCACGGCGAAATATTTCTGGTGGTCGCGCATGACGGTGACGAGAATCTCGTCCGGCAAATTCAGGAAAGCAGGGTCGAAGTCACCCTGGATTACGGTGGGAAATTCGTTGAGATAGGTCACAAGTTTCAGCAGCTCAGCATCCTCGTGCACTCGGAAGCTGCCTTTTTTTGTGTGCGCGGCAAGTTCGTTCTGAATTTTTTCGAGCCGTTCGGAAGGTCGAACGATCACGCCGTTGGCTCGGAGCGACTTGGCGTAGTCGGCGAACGCCCGCACTCGAATTGAGGCGGAGCCGAGAAAGCGATGCCCGCGAGTGGTGTCCGAAGCAGCGATACCGCCATAGGAAAATTTGAGCGGCTTGCCGTCGAGCAGCCCGACCATCCAGCGGATTGGACGGATGAAGCGGGCACCGGACAGACCGGTCCAGGTCATGGTCTTCGGCCAGTAAAGGTCGTGGAGGATGCGCGGGAGAATGTCCGCCAGAATGTGTTCGGTGGCACGGCCGCGTTTCACGTTCTTTGCAGCCAGGTACTCGCCCTTGGCAGTTTGCAGGAAATAAATTTCATGCAGCGCGACGCCCTGCTTTTCCGCAAAGCTGACAGCGGCGCGTGTCGGCGCGCCGACCACGTCGTAAGCCACGGACTTTGGCGGGCCGGTCACTTCGCTTACGAGATCGGCCAGGCGAACAGGCAAGCCCTGCGCGCAAAGCGTCAGGCGACGCGGCGAGCTGAATGATTCTACCGTTACCCCTACCATTAGATTCTCAGCGGCGAGTTGCTTCTCAAGACCAGCTTTCAAGTCGGCCTCGGCCCGGGCGAGCATCCCTGCAGGTATCTCTTCGCAGCCCACTTCGAACAGTAACTCAATCCGCTTTTCGGGCGCAGGCTTGGCGCTGGATTGCTTGGCGGCTGGCGCTTTCTTGGTCGGGCTCATGCGCGCACCTGAGCCTTTGCCGCGGCCCCTGTTACTTGTTCAAGATAGCTGGCGGCAGTGCGGCAAGCCACTGCCCGAACCCGCGCCATAAGCGCGGCACGTTCGGTTGTGGAGATGACTCCCCGGGCGTCCATGAGGTTGAATAGGTGCGAGCACTTAAGGCAGTGGTCGTAAGCCGCGAGCAAGGGGTAGCGGACTCGCTGCTTCCCTTCCGCCTTCCCCCAGCCGTCGAGGAGCTCCTTGGCCTGCTTCTCATGTAGGTCAAATTCAGTGCGAATGGCCTTGGCATCGCTGCGACCGAAACTGTACTCAGAGAATTGCTGCTCCTCTGCCAGACGTATGGCGCCATAGGTTTTGTCATCTGACCAACGCAGGTCGTATACACTGTCGGTGCCCTGCAGGAAGGCGCAGATGCGCTCCAGCCCGTACGTGAGCTCGACCGAGATCGGATCCAAGTCCAGTCCGCCGCTCTGCTGAAAATACGTGAACTGGGTGATCTCTAGACCGTCGAGTAGAACCTGCCAGCCGATACCCCATGCACCGAGGGTGGGCGATTCCCAGTTGTCCTCTTCAAACCGGATGTCATGCTCCCGCAGATCGATACCGATGGCTGCCAAGCTCTTCAAATAGATGTCTTGGATGTCGGTGGGCGACGGCTTAAGGATGACCTGAAACTGAGAATGTTTATAAAGGCGATTGGGATTCTCTCCGTAGCGTCCGTCGGCGGGCCGACGGCTCGGCTGCACAAAAGCCACGCGGTACGGATCTGGTCCGAGCACGCGCAGAAAGGTTTCCGGGTGCATGGTGCCAGCGCCTACTTCTACATCGTAAGGCTGCTGAAGAACACAACCGTGCTTGGTCCAGAAATGCGAGAGCGCCAGAATCAAATCTTGAAAATTCAAACCCTTGGGCCGATATTCAAGTTTTACTTTAGCTTTCAAGTCGTCTCCAAAAATTCCCGCGTGTGCAGATTTCGCTCGGTATGAAACTCAATCCAGCTGAAAGACGCTTCACGCAACTCGGTCAGTGCCCGGCTCGCGTCTTCCGTCAATTCGATTTGGTCCAACTTCCGACCAACGAAAAGCTCCGCCAGATCCCTGGCGCCCTTGCGCAACGGGCGCATTCCGGGTTTGCGACAGTTCTCGCACAGGGGGCCCGCAGTCTGCGAAAAGTGATAGCCGTGATGCTCGGCAAAACTCGTACCGCATAGTGCGCAACGATCGAGCGGCGGAAGCCAGCCTCCCAGGCGAACCGTCCAGAACGCGTAGTACGCAAGCGGCAACTGCCAGGAGCCGCGCCGCTCAATTTCCCGGGCGGTCAGCAGCAATAGCCTGAACATAGAATCGGCCACTTCCTGCTCTGGCAGCACACGCTCGGCAATTTCGCTGACCATTGCCAGTCCAGTGCTGAGACCATAGTCGCTTTGCGACTTGTTGAAAGACTCCAGCAATTCGCACTGCTGAATACGGACCAAGTCCCGAGTCTCCCGCTCGACGTACCACAACTGGACATGCGAAAGAACCTCCAACGTCGAGCCGTAGCGGTTTTTGATACGCCGAGCGCCGGAAGCGACGCCACGCAAGCGTCCTGAGGTACGCCCCAGGAAACTGACCAGGCGGTCTGCCTCGCCCAAAGGAAAGGTCTTCAGAATGATGGCTTCCGTTTCCCTGGCGGGCATAGCTTGTCGGCGCGCCGACTGCGCTTCGTCGTCCGCGAGCAGCCGCAAAAAAAATGAACGCAAACGCGAATCAAATTTCTTACCATACGCTTCCCTGTTGCGCAACTTTCTGCGTGGGATTTTCGAAAATTTTTCTAATCCGGGCCCTGCGTTCGGTGGACGCAAAGCCGCTGAGCGCGCTACAGCGACAATTCGCACGAAGCCATCGGGCATAAAGATAGCGCTGCGCCAGTTCAGCCGTTCAGTGAATTAAACCTCAGCACTCCCGCAAGTCCTGTGATTCCATGCGCTTGGACCCATAAAATTAATCTGTTAACCAAGATTCTTGGCGGACACAAATTATAGGACGCGATCGCGGACCAGCTTCCCTTTTGATTTGTGACCGATATCGGTTAGGCTTTCGCCTCATGCCACTTGCCATCGTCGAGTTCACAGGTATCGGAGAAAACGCCACCGACATCGTGTTGCGGCTTGCCCAATTTCCTGCACGCGACGGGAAAACCAACACGGTATCGAGAGACATCCGGCTAGGCGGGCAGATGGCAACCGCCGTAGTCGCCGTCGCGAAGTGGGGACTGCGCACCCGCTATGTTGGAGCCACCGGCCGAGACCACAACGGAGATTTGCATCAGGCGGCATTGCGCGCCCTTGGCGTAGAGACTCACCTGTGTCGGGTGCCCCAGGCAGAGAGCCGACTCTCCTATATTCTTGTCGAGCACGTTACCGGGAGCCGTGCGGTCCTGTGCCACCGGGATCCTCGCGTAAAGATTGCGCGGTCCTACTTGAAGAAAGAATGGTTTCAGCGCTCTCGGCTATTGCACGTGGACGGCGAAAGCCCAGACGCCTCAAAACTGGCGGCCATATGGGCGCGCGATGCGGGCGTTCCGGTGATGTGCGATCTCGACGTGTTTCGAGACGAACTGCGACCCCTTCTGCCGCATGTGGATTATCCCGTGCTGTCCTTGGGTATTCTGGAGAGTCTCGGCGGGTCGAACGATCCCCTGATCGCGCTCCCCAATATTCAGGCAAAGTATGGTTGTAAGCTGGCGTGCACGACGATGGGCGAGCTCGGAGCACTAGCCTGGGACGGCCAAAACTTTTATTACGCCCCGGCATATCGTGTAGCAGTGGTTGACACAACTGGAGCGGGCGATCTGTTTCACGCTGGATTTGCCTACGGCTTGCTGAGAGGTTGGGACACGCAACTAATACTGGAGTTTGGCTGCGCGGCGGCTGGACTAAATTGCATGGCGCATGGCGCCAGAGGCGGAATCAGCTCTCCGCGCACTATCGAGCGCCTGCGCGCCAGTGGAAAGCGCTACTCGAATCAGTATTCAGCGAAAATTTTGGCAAGAGCGGCTGAACGCGCAGACGGTGCCGCGGGCCGTTCCACAAAAGGGTAGATCGAGACACCATGTTCATTCCTCTCCGGGACGAAAACCCTTCTGGCAAATTCGCTTTCGTCAACCTGGCGCTGATCCTGGCAAATATTGGCGTTTTCATCTACCAAATAACGCTGACGCCGTATGCGTTCACGGCCTTCGTCACGGCGAACGCCATGGTCCCAGCGCGCATCCCTGCATTCCTCGCCGGTCACGGAAGTTTCGAAGCCGCTTTCCTGCCCTTAATAACCAGCCTTTTTCTGCACGCAGGAATTGCCCACATCTTAGGCAACATGCTGTTCCTGTGGATCTTCGGCGATAACGTCGAAGCGACGTTTGGTCACCTACGATACCTGCTCTTCTATCTCGTCTGCGGCGTAGGATCTGGCCTTACGCATATCGCGTTCAATCTTTACTCGCACATTCCCGCGCTTGGAGCAAGCGGAGCTATTTCAGGCGTACTGGGTGCCTACATCGTTTTGGAGCCGCGCAACCGCATCCTGACTCTGATATTTATTTTCGTGGTTCGAGTGCCGGCTGTCATGGTGTTGGGCTTGTGGTTTGTGCTGCAGTTTCTCAGCGGGATTGGATCTTTGGGTTCGACCGCGAACGGAGGAGTGGCGGTGTGGGCGCACATCGGGGGATTCTTGCTTGGCTTGCTGATCACATTGGCAGTTAAACATAGATGAAGTTTTACTTCAATCTTTGATTTGAGTCCAAGCTAAAGGGATCCTGAACTCGAGACCATGCCAGGATTTTAATTAAAGTAACACTTGATGCTGCGCTTGTACGCGTCTGCTAACGGTCTCCAACTCTTTTGGCTATCCAATCGCCGACTTCAACCGTTCCTTTATCTCCGCCCAGGTCGGGGGTGACAAAGTTTTCTTGCAATGCGGAGCGAACCGCGTTGCGAAGTGCACCGCCCTCGGACTTCCAACCGAGAAAATCGAGCATCATGCCAGAAGTGAGAATCGAGCCGAGCGGATTGGCAATCCCCTTCCCGGCGATGTTGGGCGCGGAGCCGTGCACGGGTTCAAATAGCGACGTGCGTCCAGGATGGATATTGCCGGAAGGTGCGAGTCCCAAGCCGCCAGCAAGCTGCGCGCCGAGGTCGCTGATAATGTCGCCAAAAAGATTGCAAGTGACGATGACATCGAACTGGCGCGGATCGCGCACGACTTCCATGGCCAGGGTATCAACATATAGGTGGCGCGATTCGATTTCCGGGTATTCCTGGAGTACCTGCTTGAAGACGCGCTGCCAGAGATCGTGAGCGAAGTTCATGGCGTTTGATTTGTCGCTCATGCACACGCGTTTCAGTTGATTGCGGCGGGCGTAGTCAAAGGCGTGGCGGATGATGCGCTCGACGCCCTTGCGGGAATTAACGTCTTCTTGAACTGCGATTTCGTCTGGCGTGTCTTTCTTGAAGAAGCCGCCGACTCCGACGTACAGGCCTTCGGTATTCTCGCGGAAGACCATGAAGCGGATGTCATTGGCCGAGCGATCGCGCAACGGCGTCAGGCGATCATGGAAGAGTTCGACCGGACGGGCGTTCACAAAGAGATCAAGCTTGAAACGCAGCCCGAGAAGAATGTCTGCGGCGTGCTGATTCGAGGGAACGCGCGGATCGCCGAGTGCTCCGAACAGAATGGCGTCAAACTCGTTGGCCAGCATTTCGACTGCACCGGCAGGAAGCGAGACGCCTTCGCGCAAAAATTTATCGGCGCCCCAATCGAATTCCACAAACTCAATTTGTCGGCGTGCCGACGTTATGGCAGAGCGAATTGCCTTGACGGATTCTGGCGTGACTTCCTTGCCGATGCCATCCCCGGCGATAACTGCAATGCGTGCCGCCGGTCCGCATTCCCGTAGTGGTTTAACCGACACGAAAGATTCCCTCCTACCATCCTCTGCACAAATCGAATCGTCCGCCGCGACTCGGCAGCCTTCCGCAGTCAAACGCGGTTAGTCGCTTCGCGTCAGCACTTCTTTTCGTACCGTCAATTTCTCGATCAAGTCCATACGCGGCGCAAAGCCGATGCCCGGAGCATTGGGGACTCGGATCGTTCCCTGTTTTGAGACTGTAACTTCCGGCTCGATGATGTCTTCATTCCAATAGCGCCTGCTCGCGGTGATGTCACCGGGCAACGTGAAATTCGGCAGCGTCGAGAGCGCGATGTTGTGGGCGCGACCGATACCAGATTCCAGCATCCCGCCACACCATACGGGGACGTCATTCTGTTGGCATAAATCGTGAATGCGCCGCGCAGATGTGAAACCTCCCACCCGACCAAGCTTGATATTAATGATGCGGCACGCGCCGAGGCGAATGGCGGCATGGGCCTGCTCCCTAGTATGGACACACTCGTCCAGACAGATTGGAGTGAGCAGCTTGTTCTGCAATTCGACATGCGCGTACAAGTCGTCCCAGCCGAGGGGCTGCTCGATCATCATCAGATAGAATTCGTCTAGCTTTTTCAAGAGCGATTCGTCGGCCAACGTGTAAGCGGAATTAGCGTCGACCATCAATTTAACGGATGGGAATTCTTTGCGCAGTCGGCGAACCGGCTCCAAGTCGCAGCCCGGTTTAATTTTAATTTTGATGCGCTGGTAGCCAGCTTCAAGTTCAGCTTTAACTGTCTGTACAAGTTCTTCAAGTGAAGCTTTAATGCCGACGGATACGCCACTGGCGATTTCCTCTCGAACACCGCCAATTAACTTGGCGAGTGAAATATTTCTCTGCTTGGCTTCGGCGTCCCAAACCGCCGCTTCCAAGCCGCCCTTCGCCATGTTGTGGCCACGCACCGACGCAACGAGATCCCAGACGTCCGAGGCCGCAGCGAACTGCTTCCCTTTTAACAATGGCCAAAGATGATCGCGGAGAATGTGCCAAGCCGTGTCGGCCGTCTCCGGACTGTAGGAAGGCGTTTCTCCCGCCACACATTCGCCCCAGCCTACAACTCCGTCCACAGCGACCTCGGTCAGTAAAATTCTACGGACCGTCGTGGTCTCCATGCTGGTCTGGAACGGAGCTACCAGGTTCATGTGGAGTTCGCGCAGTGTCAGTTGTTCGATACGCATAAATGGCTTAGAAGTCGCTCCATGGAGCGAGATAGTACGCACTGGTGTCGCCGGCCGTTGCGACTGCGATCGCGGCGTAGCCTTTCGCGAAGCCGTCACGGAAGTGTTCACGAATCGAACCCTGGATGGCTTGTACGCGCGGCAAGTCGTTGGACTTCCAGTCTTTGATTGAAGATGGAATTTCGATGGTAGCGCTAGACGGCGAGGGGGCAAGTCCGTTAACTACAGCGGCGGTGACCCGCGGCGAATCGAGATACCACTCGGCGACGAGCCGGTCCGTGGGCAGACCGCGATGCAGCGGGCTGGTGGTGACACCGTACAGGTTCGGCAAATAGCGGCGGCAAATCGCGCCAAGACGATTCAGATTGAAATGAGCGTTACGCAATTCCAACGGATCGAACGTCCATTCAATCAGCCGCAGATCGCGGCTCAAGGCTTCATCGCGCTGGAAAAGCTTGAGCATGCGTCCGACGCCGCGGTCGCGGTAGTTGGCATGAACGCCGGTCATGTGCGAGTGCAGATATGGCGCGCCGTTTCGCAACGCCGCAAGTGCCAGTGTGAAGCCCACCAGAATCGATCCATCGTATGCGCCGAGTACTTGCCCGCCGGTATGTGCAGCAACCACAAACATTGTAGAAGGCTCGACTTCGAGATCCTGCTCACCCCAAATGTCGCGCTGCAGGGCGACGCACGCCTGAAAATCTTCCAGCGAATCGCAACTGCGGACCGTGATTGCGCCGCTCATGGCCGCGCAGCCGCCTTCTTGTCGCTCACACGTGACGGCTTTCCCCGTTCCGAAGCTTTGGCCTGGCCCCAGAGTAATTCCATTTCGCTGCGCGGCACGTCGGCCAGAGCACGACCGGAAACGCGAGCCCGGCGTTCCATCTCGCGAAAGCGCGAAGTGAATTTGGCGTTGGTGCGCTTAAGGGCAATTTCCGGGTCGATTTTCAAAAAGCGCGCCAAATTGACAGCGGCAAAAAGTACGTCGCCTAGTTCGTCCTCGATTTGTTCCGCAGATTGCCCGGTTCGTGCAGCGCCAAGTTCGCTCAATTCTTCTTGCAGTTTTGCGATGACTCCTTCTATGTCGTCCCAATCAAACCCGATGCGCGAAGCTCGGCGTGTGAGCTGATAGCCCTGCAGGACTGCAGGCAGCGTATGTGGAATGCCGTCAAGCAAAGACGCGGGTGTTTTCCCGGATTCATCGGCTGGGCCAGTTCCCTGCCGCGACTTCTGCGCGCGGCGTTCTTCGGCCTTAATCTGCTCCCAGTTTTTGAGTACTTCCCTAGCGTCTTTCGCGCGTTTCTCGCCGAAAACGTGTGGGTGGCGGCGCACCATTTTCTGATGGATCTCGCGCACTACGTCGCTGGCGTTGAAGCGGCCCTCTTCGCTCGCGATCTGTGCGTGGAAGACAACTTGCAGCAGCAAGTCGCCAAGTTCTTCCGCGAATTTCGCGTCGTCGCCGCTTTCCAGAGCTTCGAGAACCTCGTAAGCTTCCTCAATCAAATAGGTGCGCAGCGTCAAATGGGTCTGCTCGACATCCCAGGGACATCCATTCGCGGCACGCAGACACGCCTGCAGTTTGACCAAGCGTTCGAACCACAGCCCGGCAGATTCCTCGCGCGAACCGGAATTCCTTTTTGGCCCATCAGCGCTTTTTGGGGACTTACGGATTTTATTTTTCTTTGGCGGCATCGGGGCGGTGAGAAGTTTCCTCGTCTGGGAACTCAAGACTTTACGGCGGTGGATGCAAATTTTCAAGTAAACGACCCGACCAGCAGCGAAAACGCCGCAGGCGGCACCCGTGCTAAACTTGCAAGGATACAACCTAACCGAGGATTGCACCGTGGCAGAGAAGAAACCAGCTGAAGAATCGTTTCGCGTAATAGACCGGCGCCCGTTTACGACCGAAGGCGAACTGCGCGAAGAGTTTGTGGCCGAGAAGGCGCGCGAGGCGCAACTAGAAGCGCAGAAAGAATCAGTTGCACCGCAGGCTCCGACCGCAGTGCCTGAAGCAAAAACGCCAGCGGCCGAAACCGCAAAGCGTTCGGCGCCATTCGAAAATTTAATTCGCATGTTGGGCAGTAACGGCGCGATGGTGCTGGGCGCTTACAGCGATCCGCGCACCGGGCAACCGGTGATCGATCCAGAAGCCGCCCGCGAGTTGATTGATATGCTGGACGCAATGCACGAAAAAACCAAAGGCAACCTGGCGCCCGAAGAAGAAAGTTTGTTGCTCGACCTTTTGGGCAAATTGAAAATGACTTATCTTGAGGTCAACCAGGCATTGGCTGCGCAGGCCGCCCAGGCGGCAAAGGGCAAGGGCCGGTAGCGCGGGCCACAGCGCCACCCAGCGCGCTACGCTTCGTATCGCATCATGTCGGCAAACACTCTGCAATTCCATTCATCTTCGAGGAGCGGCTTGCAATTGACGGTGCTCGGCTCCGGAACCTCTATGGGAGTTCCGACCATCGGTTGTCACTGCGCGGTTTGTACTTCGAACGATCCACGCGACAACCGCATGCGCACTTCGGTTTTGCTTTCACGTAACGGCCAGAATGTTTTGATTGACACCACTCCGGACTTTCGCACGCAAGCGCTGCGGGTGGGTATCAACCAGATCGAGGCGGTGCTGTTAACGCACGGTCATGCCGACCACGTGATGGGCTTCGACGATTTGCGGCCATTGAGCGTTCGCCGCTCGCAACCGATGCCGGTGTATGGGAACAAGCAAGCATTTGAAATTGTGCGCCGAGCATTTTCCTACGCATTCGACGGAAAACCTAAACTAAGCACCGTGCCCAGCGTAATTTTGAAAGAAGTCGACGGGCCGTTCGAACTGCTTGGAGTAAAGATTACGCCCATCCCGCTGGTGCATGGCGAAATGACCGTGCTGGGATTCCGCTTCGGACGCGCCGCATATCTCACGGATTTCAATTCCGTACCGGAGTCTTCCTTCGCGCTGTTACAAGGTCTCGATGATGTCATCATCGATGCGTTACGCGATACACCTCATCCCATGCACCAGACCGTCGAACAAGCGCTGGCGCTCGTAGAAAAAATCAAGCCCCAGCGCGCGTGGTTCACTCATATCGCGCATGACCTTGGACACGCCGCAACCAACGAGCGATTGCGTAAGCAGGGCCACGCGAATGTTCAGCTGGCGTACGACGGCCTGAAACTTGAAATCGCCACCGAGCATCCGGCGGCAATCAAGGATTCCGAATTCATCATTCCTCGCCTCGACGGTCTGGCGGTCTTTACCGCTCCGGAAGAATGGCGCGAATTCTACGCCGCGGGCAGCCGAGGCAGCGTGCTGGCGATCGGCAACTTTGACGGAATTCACCTGGGGCACCAGGCAATTTTGCAGGAAGCCACAAACCGTGCCGCCAAAAGCGGCGCTGTGGCTACTGCGCTGACCTTCGAACCGGCGCCACTGAAAGTATTAAGGCCGGAAGCCGCGCCGAAGCGTCTCTCCACGAATGAACAGCGCCTCGAATGGTTTCGCGCGGTCGGCGTTGAAGCGGCAGTGGTGATGCCATTCACGCTGGAATTATCGAAACTCAGTCCGCAGGAATTCGTCGAGAAAATTCTGGTGAACGAACTGCAAGTTCGCGCGCTGCTAGTCGGCGAGAATTTTCGCTTTGGCCACAAGCAAGCCGGCGATGCGCAACTGCTCCGCGACCTGGGAAAAGTGCACGGTTTTGACGTTGCCAGCATCCCGCCAATCATGGCGCACAGCGAAATAGTCTCCAGCACCGTGATTCGGCGCGAAATTGCCGAGGGAGAGGTCACGCAAGCCGGTCGGCTGTTGGGTCGGCCGTTCGTGCTGACAGGATCGATTGTGAGCGGAACGGGAACGGGCAGCAAATTTACATTCCCCACCTTGAACCTGCGAGCGGACCAGGAACTGCTGCCCGCCGGCGGAGTTTATATCACGCGAACGCTGTTGCAAGGTGAAAGCAAGAGCCGACGCTCCGTGACGAACATCGGAGTCAGGCCTACCTTCAACGGCACTGCTCTTTCCATTGAGACCCATCTCCTCGATTTTTTCGGAACGATTTCCGCGAAGCGGATAGAACTACGTTTTTGGAAGCGCTTGCGAAGCGAAAAGAAATTCTCCAGCCCAGACGAACTGCGTGCTCAGATTGCGAAGGACATCGCTTCGGCAAATCGGTTTTTTATGCTGCTGCGAAAATTCAGAATCCTAATGCTTTCGGATTAACCTTCGAGTCCTGGCCCTTGCGTTAGTCGACCACTCAATGCCATATCGCTCGCATGTCCCACGTGCAGCTTCCATCTTTGCATTCAACGCATTCAACAGAGATTTTCGCCGGTACATATAACCACGCGTCGATGGCTCGCTCAAGCGCCGGGAAGAAAAGTATGCCAACTAGAATAGACAGTGCCAGAATCGGTGCAGTACTGCGTTGTCGCGGCAAGGTGAGCGCGCCAGTCACACGGACTTAGACACCGCCGCCGCAAATCGGTTCCCGCAGTTGCGTCTTAGGAACGCGGTTAAGAAGCGCCGTTGGCCAGACATTCGGCGCAGTAGCCGCCGACTTCGGTACGCGAAATCGTAACCTTCATGCCGAAATCTTTTTCGATTTGCGACTTAAGCTGTTCGTAGAGGCGGCTTTCAAACTCGCGTACCTTTCCGCACTTCAAGCAAGCCACATGGATATGATCGCGCGGGCCGTGCGTTTCGTAGTAATGGCGGTCGCCGCGAAGATGCAGCAAATCCAGTTCGTCGATTAGGCGTTCTTTTTTAAGGAGTTCGATAGTCCGGTACACGGTGACCAGATGCACGCCAGCATCGATTTCTTTGGCGCGCGCGAAAATTTGATCCACATCGAGATGCTGCTCGGCGTCGTCCATCACCTGAAGAATCACCCGCCGCTGGCGCGTCAGACGAATGCCGCGCTCACCAAGAGCCTTGATGAGATTGCCTTTGCTTTCCGAACTGTTGATGCGCTCGCCCGTCGAAGCGCGATGCGCAGGCGTGGCAGACATTGTGAAATTCCTTCTCAACTCAGGGTTTGTGAGTTCGCAATTGAAAAACTCGAATTCCCCGGGCCAGAATCAGGAATGAATCGGAATCAATCCGACGACGTCATTGTACATGACGTAAGCAAACAGCAGCAGCAGGAACACAAACCCAACCTGAACAAAACGCTCTTTGACCGCCATGCTCAAATCGCGGCGCATCAAGCCCTCGACACTCAGCAACAGAATCTGACCGCCGTCGAGGATCGGTATCGGCAACAAGTTGAGAATTCCAAGATTTACGCTGATGAACGCCATCAACGCGATGACTTGCGAAGGCCCACGGTGCACCGCATCGCCGGAAACTTGCGCGATGCCCACTACGCTCTGCAACTGTTTTACCGACGCGCGCCCGCTAAACAGTTTCCCCACCACAGCAAGCGTCTGCGTAAAGTAATCGCCGGTGCGGCGGACCGCAAACTCAGTCGACTCTCGCAGCGGCACCCGCTTGTAAATAATGGTATCGTCCTGATTCACCACGCCGATTTGCCAATTATTTTCGGGGCTTTCCGTAAGCCCTTTCTGCGGAGTGACATTGATCGTAAGCGGCTTGCCGTTGCGCGCAATCTTCAAAGCCACTGCGTGTCCCTGCGACTGGTGCACCGCATCCACAAACTGGCCCCAGTACGTGATCGGCGTTCCATTTACTTCCAGGATGCGATCGTCCGCTCGCAGCCCCGCGTGTTTTGCCGGCGAACGAGGACTTACTTCGTCAATCACCGGCGGAAATGGCACGAATCCAAATAGCCAGCCAAAAGAAGTCGGGTCTTTTACAGTCGTCTGCACGGTGCGCTGCACTCCGTGATTCTCAACGATCAGCGTCAGCGGAGCGCCAGCTTGCAGGTGATCGAGTTGCCCCAAAGCTGTTTCCCAGGTGGGATTCTTAAGGCCATTGAGCTCAATAACGCGGTCGCCGCTTTGCAGCGGACCGGGTTGCGCCAGCGAAGTCGACATGTAGGTCACTTCCAAAGGCTGCTTGAGTATCCGCGACTCGGGCAATCCAACTACCCCGTAAAGCACACTCAGCAAAATCAGTGGCAATATGAAGTTGACGGCAGGGCCGCCGAACGCAATCAACGCACGCTGCCAGCGCGGCTTGCTCATCAGCTCATCGGAAGCGCCAGTGGGAGCCACATCGTTGGAATCAACGTCAGCGAGGTCCTGCCCGGCCATCCGCACGTAGCCGCCAAGCGGCAGTGCGCTGATGCGCCAATCGGTGGCGCCGCGCTTCCACCCAAACAACCGCGGACCGAATCCGATGGAAAACACGTCCACGCGCACACCGCACATCCGCGCGACAATGAAGTGTCCCCACTCGTGCACCAGAATGATGACGCCCAGGACGAGGGCAACGCCGACTAAAATGTTCAATGCCATAGATCGGGCAACCTTTGCTGTTAGCTAACCGCAACCGTCATAGACTTCGCAGCCAGCCGACTTACTTCTTCTTTTGCTACTCGACGGGCTTCCGCGTCAGCGGCGAGCACATCGTCCATCTTTTCAATTCGAACCCGCGGAGTGCGTGACAAAACCGCTTCCACAACCTCTGCAATCCCCAGAAACGAAATCTGGCGCTCCAGAAATGCTGCGACCGCAACTTCATCCGCGGCGTTCAAAGCACAAGGCCAAGCACCGCCCTTTTTCATGGCCTCGCGGGCCAGCCGCAGACAGGGATAGCGCCGGGTTGAAACCTTTTCGAAGTCCAGGCGTTTTAGTTTGGCCCAGCCCAGGTCTACCTGGTTGGATGCCACCCGCTCTGGATAGGTTAACGCATATTGGATTGGCATGCGCATGTCCGTTGCGCCAAGTTGCGCGAGAATCGAACCATCAACATATTCCACCATAGAGTGAATCGTGGATTGCGGATGAATGACCACATCTACTTGCGAGGGCTTCATATCGAACAGCCAACGCGCTTCAATAATTTCGAATCCCTTGTTCATCATGGTGGCGGAGTCAACCGTAATGCGATTGCCCATTTTCCAGTTGGGATGAGCCAGCGCTTGTTCAACGGAAACATTCTGCAAATCTTTAATGGGTGTCTTGTGGAACGGGCCGCCCGAAGCGGTAAGCACCAAGCGGCGAACTTCGCCGTGCGCTCCTGCACGCAGGCACTGGTGCACCGCGTTGTGCTCGCTGTCCACCGGAAGAAGTGCTTTGCCGGCCTCATGCGCAGCGGTCATCACCAGTTCGCCCGCAGCCACCAGGACTTCCTTGTTCGAGAGCGCCACCGTTCTGCCAAGCTTTACGGCTTCGTAAGTTGCTGGCAGACCGACCACACCAACCGCTGCAGAAACCACAACCTCAGCCTGGGCGTGCGTTCCAACGGCGAGCATGCCTTCCGCGCCATAATGAATTTCGGGGAGCTTGGCAATTCCCTTCTCGCGCAGGCGCGAAGAAAGAGCGTCGGCTTTCTTTTCATCGGCGACGGAAACCAGTTCCGGCTGATAGCGCTCGATCTGGCCAATCAGTTCGTCCAAGTTGCCACCAGCAGCCAGCGCGATCACGCCAAAACGTGGCGCGAGCGCATCCACCACGGATAGGCATTGGCGGCCAATCGAGCCCGTCGAACCAAGAATGGCAAGCTGCTTCACGAAACGAAAGACCTTTATAGCTCAGGGTTTGTAAGTACAAACCCTGAAACCCGTAGTTTGTGAGAACTGAGGCGGAGACCCAGCGGACTTACGCGCGCGGCGAGTAGATCCACAACCAATAATACCAGACAACTGGGATGGCCAGGATGAGTGCGTCTATACGGTCAAGGACACCACCATGACCCGGCAACAGCGCGCCAGAATCTTTTACCCCTGCGCTGCGCTTGTAGGCCGATTCAAGCAGGTCGCCCATCTGCCCGGCGACATTGCCGGCTGCGGCCATGCCGATCAGGTGGATCACAGCAACGTTCACAAGATGAGTTGCGGCAAGCGCAATCGCGATCAGGATCGAGCCAACAAAGCTAGCCGCCGCACCTTCCCAAGTTTTTTTGGGGCTCAAGTGTGGCGCGAACGGATGGCGGCCAATCGCGCGGCCCACGAAATAAGCCGCGCTATCTCCAATCCAGGTGATGACCAGAGAAAATAGCAGCACATACTTGCCTACCAGGGAGATGCCGTGCAACCGCACGGCGAAAGTCAGCGGAAGCGCAACCAGCAAAAGCGCGGACGAACTGAGACCCGCAGCTGGCAAAGCTTCGACCATCGGACGACGCGTGGTAAGAGTGAGAATCGTCACGCCGAGCAAAAAAACAAAAAGAACGTCCGCTACCGAAGGTGTCGCCAGCTTGAAAAGTCCAAGGATCCGATGAACTGCCGGACCATCGTTGAGCGAATGTTGCACGTCCATAGCCGCAAGATATTGCACGTACACCAGCAGCGTCGCGCAGAAGGCGGTCCACAAGCGATACGCGCGGTGACCGATCGCTTCACCTAGCGAAAAATATTCGAAAACTGCCAGCAGAATCACCAGCGCGAGAGCGACAGCCACCAGCGCTGTGGGCGCGCCGAGCACCAAACCAACGACACACGGTATCAGCACCGCCGCCGTCGCCACGCGTTTCCAGGTCATCGAACGTTCTGCCTCGGCACAAGGAGTGAAGCGAATTGACCAGTCATCATAACGGGGAGACTATGCAGAAGAAAACGAAATCGGGGCGGCGGAGCTTAAATTACTTGCGGGCAACCCTGGACGCGGAGGACTCCGATTCCTCGCTTTCGCCGATGCCGCCATAGCGCCGGTCGCGCTTCTGAAATTCGACGAATGCCTCGAGCAAACGCGGACGGCTGAAATCGGGCCACAACGTTTCCGTTACAAATATCTCCGCGTAAGCGATCTGCCACAGCAGGAAGTTGCTGACACGCATCTCGCCGCTGGTTCGAATCAAAAGATCCGGATCAGGCAGCCCGCACGTATAAAGGTGGCGCTCAAGATCGCCCTCGGTCAGCTTGCGCGAATCTCCGTTAGCCCGGCGCTCCGCAAGCAAAGCATTCGCGGCATCCACAATTTCCGCGCGCCCGCCGTAGTTCAGAGCAATGCACAACACCATGCCGGTGTTCCCAGTAGTTGCTTCCACCGCTTCGCGCGTATCGCGCTGCACGGCTGCCGGAAGCTCGTCCGACCTGCCCAAAAAGCGCATTCGGATATTGTTCCGCTGAATCAGCGGCATCTCTTGCCGCAGATATTCGCGCAGCAATTGCATCAGAAAATCGATCTCCGCCTTCGGACGGCGCCAGTTCTCCACGGAAAAAGCGTACAGCGTCAACGCCTCGATTTTAAGGCGCGAACAGGTCTCAATAGCGATGCGCGCGGTCTCGGTTCCCTTGCGATGTCCCGCGATGCGCGGCAAATGACGCCGCTGCGCCCAGCGACCGTTGCCATCCATGATTACCGCCAGATGCTTCGGCAACCGGCCAAGGTTTAACTTTTCCAGCAGAAATGCTTCTTCGGCGGTTACCGCGCCAAGTGGATGAGAGGACGCGACATGGAGAGTTTTTGAAGAGGTAGGTTCGGTCACGGGAGTTAGGTGGCGCTCTCCTTTACCGCATAAAGTTAACACGCTATTCGGGGAGCCCGCAACGGGTTATCGGATGCGTTTCCGAAATGACAACGAGGAAATTGGGTCAGGAAACCGGATGGCCCAGCAAATCGCGAATCGAGGAGTAGGCTACGACCAGCGTCAGAATGATCACCGCCACGGTGGAAATCCACGCGACCCAGTTAAACCCTTTGGGATTGGTCTGATCGCCCATCAAATCGCGGCGATTCACCAGGATCAGTACGAAAATCATGATTACCGGCAGCAAGAATCCGTTCAGTACCTGCGACCACAGCAGGATGGCATTCGCAAATCGTCCCATGAAAAGAACAAAGATCGCGCCCAATGCGAGCAATGCGGTGTATAGCCCGTAGAAAATCTTTGCTTCGCTGAATTTGCGGTCAACCCCCGATTCGAATCCCAGCGCCTCGCAAATCACATACGACGTGGAAAGCGGAAGAATCGATGCGGCAAACAGCGAGGCGTTCAGCAGTCCAATTGCAAACAGCGCGCTGGCCCATTTTCCAGCCAGTGGGCGCAGGGCCAAGGCCGCGGTGCCCGCACTGTCAACGTCGCGGATTCCGTGCACATAAAGCGTGGAAGCTGTACAAACGATGATGAAGAAGACGATGACCATGCAACTGATGCTCCCGATCAGCACGTCGTTGCGGGTCGTGGGGTACTGGCGCGGGCCTACCCTTTTTTCCACCACTGCCGCTTGTAGATAGAAGTGCTGCCACGGCGCGATTGTCGTCCCCACCAGCGCGGCGAGGATAATGACGTAGCTAGCGCTAAACGGGGGAACCTGCACGAACGGCCGCACCGTCGGAATGTAATGCATCAATTGTGGCGGAAGAAGATGCAGCAAAGAAATCAGCCATTCGGGCTTGGCAAGAAAGGCGGAAACAACGTACGAGAGATACACCACGCAGATACTGAGAAAAATTCGCTCCACCGATTTCGCCGTGCCTGCCACCACGATCGCCCACACCAGCACTGCTGCCAGCGGAACAGCTATGAATCGGCTCACTCCAAACGTTTCGCTGGCCCAAAACACACCGGTGAATTCTGCCATCACGTTGCCCAGGTTCACGATCAGCACCACCGCCATCAGGAAAAATGTCACGCGAAACCCGAATTCTTCCCTGATTAAGTCGGAAAGGCCTTTGCCGGTGACCGCTCCCATGCGCGAACACATTTCGAGCGACACGTACAGCACAATGGTCATGGGGATCAGCATCCACAGCACGGTGTTGCCGTACTTGGCTCCCGATTGCGCGTAGGTGTAGATTCCACCCGCATCGTTATCTACGTTGGACACAATCAGTCCCGGACCTACGACCGCCAGAAAGAGCGCCAGCCGATGCCGATACGGACGCAGCACGGACATCGCGCGCTCCGCGCGTTGCGTCCAACCCGCCCACTGCGTCTCGATATTCTCGCGATTCCACATCTCGATCTGTTCTTCCCCGCTTACTTCACCAGTCTTGATACCACGTCGTCCACCGTGACCGCGCCGATCGGGCGATTATTCTCATCCACAATCGTCAACATCCGCAGGTTGTATTTATCGAAAATTTCAAACACTTCCTTTTCGCTGGCATCCGGCGGCAGCGAAAGCAACGGCTCGGTTTTCAGCCCTGCAAGCGATTGCTCCGCGTCAGCCAGGAGCAATCTCGCCACCGGCATGGTGCCGGAGAATTGCGCTGCCCGGTCCAGCAGTACGATGGTATCCAGTTGGTCCAGATTCAAATCCTGCTCCTTCATCCACTGCAACACTTCGTCTCGGCTGGATCCTTCTCCAACAAACACGAACTCGGTATTCATCATTCCTCCCGCAGTAGAAGGATCGAACTCCAGCAGCTCGCGTACTTCCGCCGCTTCATGGCCCGGCATTTCTTCCAGCAACTCCTCCGACGTTTCCCTGGGAAGATCGGCCAGCAGATCGGCTGCGGCGTCCGGCGCCATTTCTTCTAGAATGTCCGCAGCCTTTTCCGGATCCATCTTTTCCACGATCTGCGAAGTCAGACGTGCGTCCAGTTCCGCCAGTACCCCGGCCGCAGTCTCCTCATCCAAAGAGGCAATGATTCCCTGCCGCTCGGCCGCCGAAAGGTCTTCCATGATGTCCGCGAGATCGGCGGGATGCAGGTCTTCCAGTTTCTCGTGCGTGATGCGCAGTTTTACCCGCCTCAGCGGGTCCGACTCCACCAGGTTCACAAATTCCCAACGAATCGAACGCGGCGGAAATTGTTCCTGCATCTTGCGAATAAACTTTTGCGGCGCAATTCCCTGAAATAGCCTGCGCACCGCTCCGGGCAGCCCCACATCCACCTGTGTCACCCGCAACTCGATCGAGCCGTTGGTGCGCTGCTCGGCAAGGTCCACGTCGTTCACGCGGACTACTTTTCGCCCGGCGGTATCGATGATTTGCTGATCCAGCAGATCTTTCTGCACCGCCAGCCAGGCTTCATTCGGTTCATAGGGTTCCAGCAGCCGTTCATTTACGTTGAGCCGCACATTCCCAGGCGCCACCGATGCGATCTGATCATGACGCGCCACCAGTGGCTGAAAACTCCCGCGCGACAGCAAATAGTGCGCGATGCGATTCGGCTGGTCCGCCGGTTCGATAAAAAATTCGCGAATCTTCCCAACATAGTTGCCCTGAGCGTCGTAAGTCTTCGCTCCCATTAATTCCGTGGCATAAAGCATGACATGCTCCGTTCCGCGGGCAATAAAAAAGCCCGCACGCCGGAATCGCTCGGCTGCGGGCGCTCTACCGCTGCAATGACTCGCCCTAGCCGCCGATGAATCCCTCCACCTCTGCCCCTCGGACGTACCCCTCGCCTGCGCGACAGGTTATTCTCAAAATCCGCCCCGCCTTCTGTCCCAATCCGGGCTGCAAAGCACGACGGCGGGGGCCAGGTTCGGGTTCCTTGGGAGAGTTCATCGAAAGAAATTGACTCCGAGCGTAGTGTTAAGTTGCCTGAGGAATAAAGTCAAGAAAAAACGACACTTGTTGAAATCATTTCTTATTTTTCGACCGTTGCCGGGTGAGATTTACTTTTTCTTTGCGGATGCGAACAGCATATTTCCAGGCGTGATCCCGCGCCGCCTGCAATCTTCCGCGTATAGCTCCAGATAATTCTTAAGCAAGTAGTCTTTGCGCGAGTACCCCAGCGCCTCCGCTGTCTTGTCGATGGCTTCGGGCGAACCCTCCAACTCCACAAACACCCCAGCGGGAGTTTCGTCTAGTTCAATCAGCAGATCCTTCGCCCAACGCGTTGCCGCGCCCAGTTTCCAGGTGGTCCGGTATTTTTCGTACGAAAACCAGCCGCGCAATCCCAATCCTTCAAAAATCTTCCGTAGCATCGCCGCATCCGCGACTTCAACCTCGGTTTCTTCCCGTATTTTGAATCTGCTGCCGTCGTCACCAAGGGCGCGCACCGCAGGCTGCTTGAACGTCAGCACCACCCGTCCCGGTACAGCTTTCTTGCCTGCGGCCTGCGGCGTTTCGGTTCGGATCCTCAGCAACTGGCCATGCTTCGCCAGCCCTCCATCCGGAGTGTCGAAAATGACATTCAATTCGTGCACGCGACCATTCCCCGCCTTAACAGGTTTTCCGCCAAGCTTTTTCACCTTTCGTTCGAAAGCTTTAATGTCGCGCACAGCCAGCTTGATTTCTGTTTCTTTCGCCATCGTGTCCCTTCGTGCCAGTTTTGTCCGCAGTGCGCTTTTGCGCTCGCGCGACTTCCGTTAGTATAACCAACGCGCACCAATTGTTTTCGCTAGCTGGCCGAGACGCCAGCTTCACTGAAAATGTAAAAAATGGAACCCAAAAGCACTCACGAATTCTCAATTGCACCCGCCGATGTAGCGCACGAATTCGCTCACCCCCAGCCGCCGATTGCTGCTCGCAAACCGGTCGAGCATCGCCTGCATGGCGATCTGCGCGTAGACGACTACGCCTGGCTCCGCGAAAAGGATAATCCCGAAGTCATCCGACATCTCGAAGCCGAAAACGCGTACACCAAAGCTGTCTTGCAACCGACGGAAGCCTTCCAGGAAAAGCTCTATCAGGAAATGTTGTCGCGCATTCAGCAGACCGACTTAACGGTGCCATATCAACTTCGCGGCCATTTTTATTTCACGAAAACCTTGGGAGGCAAACAGTATCCGCTTCACTATCGCCGCCCAGATAGCGATTCCTCTGTCGTAGGGGCGCAACAGGTTGCGCCCCAGCTCGGCACGCAATCCTCCGAGGACCTTCTTCTGGATCTGAACGCTTTGGCCGAGGGCCACAGTTTCCTCGGCCTCGGCGCGTTCGAAGTGAGCGATGACAATCAGCTGCTCGCCTATTCGACCGATACCACCGGCTTCAGGCAATACACCCTGAAAATTAAAGATTTGCGAACCGGCGACCACTTGCCGTTTCACGCCGGGCGAGTCACCAGCGCAGCCTGGGCCGCCGACAACCGTTCACTCTTTTACACGGTCGAAGACCTGGTCACCAAGCGTTCACACCGACTCTACCGCCACACTCTAGGTGAACTTGGGCCCGACCCGCTGCTCATCGAAGAAGCCGACGAGCGTTTTCGCATCGAAATTGAACGAACACGCAGCGGCGCGTATCTAATCCTGCTCGCCGCCAGTCACACCACCAGCGAAGTGCGCTACCTCTCGGCGGGCGATCCGTCCGGTGAGTTTCAGCTCATCGCGCCGCGCGAAAATGCCCACGAATACTACGCCGACCATCATCCGAAGTTTGCGGCGGCACCAAACGATTCCTCACCGTCTGATGTCTTTGTGATTCGCACGAATTCCGGCGGACGCACCTTCCGGCTGGTCGCAGCTCCTGTTAGCTCCCCGCAGCGTTCGAATTGGCAGCAACTAGTCCCCAATCGCCCGGCAGTGATGCTTTCCGCAGCCCAGCCTTTTCGCTCGCACCTGGTCCTGTTCGAACGTGAAGACGGCTTGCCATTTCTTCGTGTCATTCCACTCACTGAAAATTCCAAAGACTTGCTTCAACAGTCTTATCGCATCAATTTCAACGAATCCGCATACAACGCCGCGCCAGGAATGAATCCCGAATTTGACCAGACGCATTTCCGTTATTCCTACGAGTCTTTCATCACGCCGCGCTCCATTTTTGATTTTGATGTGCGCGGCCGGCAGAGCACCTTGCGCAAGCAACAGCCGGTGCTCGGCGGCTACGATGCCACGCTCTACGGCAGCGAAAGGCTGCACGCCGCGGCGCCCGATGGCACGCGCATCCCAATCTCGATCGTCTATCGAAAAGACACGCCACGCGACGGGAAAGCGCCCTTGCTGCTCTATGGTTACGGCAGCTACGGCATTTCCATGCCAGTCAACTTCAGTTCGAACCGTTTGAGCTTGCTTGATCGCGGCGTGATCTATGCTGTGTCCCACATTCGCGGCGGAGGAGAACTCGGCAAACCCTGGCACGATGCCGGCCGCATGCGCCAAAAGAAGAACACATTCACCGATTTCATCGCCTCGGCCGAACATCTGATCGCTTTGCGGTTCACCAACAGCAAAAAACTCATCATCGAAGGCGGCAGCGCCGGCGGATTGCTAATGGGCGCAGTATCCAACCTCCGCCCCGATCTTTTTCACGCGGTCATAACTCACGTGCCGTTTGTGGACGTGCTCAACACCATGCTGGACGTAACCTTGCCCCTCACCGTCGGCGAATACGAAGAATGGGGCAATCCACAAATCGCCGAAGACTACTTCTATATAAAGAGCTATTGCCCTTACACAAATCTGGAATGCAAAGCATACCCGGAGATGCTCGTCAAAACCGGCCTGAACGACAGCCAGGTCATGTACTGGGAACCCGCTAAATACGTCGCAAAACTCCGCGCGCTAAAAATAGACGCGAACTTATTACTCTTCAAAATCAATATGGGCGCAGGCCACGGCGGCGCGTCCGGCCGCTACGACTATCTACGCGAAATCGCCCTGGACTACGCGTTCCTGCTGCAACAAATCGGAATCCACTCATGAACGCGGGGACTCTTGCCATCGACTATCCCCGACCGTCGTCATCGCGAGGAGCGCAGCGACAAGGAATCTCTCTTGGCGTTGGGCGGGCTACATGATTGAAGCCACCACACCTCTGATGCAGCAGTACCAGTCAATCAAATCCCGCTACCCGCAGGCCTTATTGCTGTTCCGCCTCGGAGACTTCTACGAACTCTTCTACGAAGACGCCATCCTCGCCTCGCGCGAACTGCAAATTACTCTCACCTCGCGCAATCGCGAAAAAGGTCAGCCCATCCCGATGTGTGGCGTTCCCTATCATGCTGCCGACGGCTATATCGCGCGCCTCATCCGCTCCGGCTTCAAAGTAGCCATCTGCGATCAAATGGAACTCCCCGGCCCCGGCAAAAAACTGGTTCGCCGCGAAGTCGTCCGCGTCATCACTCCTGGCACTGCCACCGACGTCGCTGTCCTCGACGCGAAGGAAAACAATTTCCTCGCGTCCGTTTTCCAAGACAGCGCCGCCAGCGTCATCGGCCTTGCATTCGTCGATCTCTCCACCGGCGAATTCCAATGCACGGAATTCTCCGGCGCTCTGTCCGAAGAATCTCTGCGCGACGAACTGCAACTCTTGCACCCACGCGAAACGCTTCTGCCCCGCCCCGCGCAGCTTTTTGAAACCGCCAAGACTTCCCTGCTGGACGGAACCGGCGGAGTGGAAAGCCGCATTGATGACTGGGCTTTCCAGCACGACTACGCGCAACGGATCCTTAAAGAACAGTTCGGCGTCGCGGAACTCACCGGCTTCGGCCTCGACGGTCATCCGCACGCTCTCGCGGCCTCCGGCGCCATCGTCCACTACTTGCGCGAAAATGCGGCTAAAGGCGTTGAATCTTCCGCCAGCGCAAGTACGAGTGCTACGCCCACGTTAGAAGCGCTGCGCCACCTCGATCGCGTTCGCTTCTACGAACAGCACGACTCGCTGGTCCTCGATCCCGTCTCCGTGCGCAATCTTGAATTGCTGACCGCAATTTTTTCTGACGACTCCGGCAAGAACTCTCCAACCACACTCCTCGCCGCGCTCGATGTCACCGTGACCGGAATGGGCGCGCGCCTTCTGCGTTCCTGGATTCTTCGTCCCCTGATTGACCGCAACTCCATCGAAGAACGCCTCGACGCCGTTGCCCATTTTGTTCAGCAAACCGTGGTACGCGGCGAAATTCGCAAAGAACTTCGCGGCATTCAGGATCTTGAGCGCCTCACCAGCCGCATCACTCTCGGCCAGGCCGGCCCGCGCGAGCTGGTAGCGCTTCGTAAATCCTTGTCTCAGCTTCCCGTACTACGAAATTTCGTCACGCCAGCCCCAACCAGCGGCAGCGCGCTGCTTCGCCGTTTGCACGATGAAATTGACGAGCTCACTGACGTTCGTGAAACCCTCGAAGGCGGTATCGCCGATGAGCCACCAGCTCTCACTACCGATCCCGGCATGATCCGTCCTGGCTTCCATGCCGAACTCGACGAACTTCGTAACCTCAGCCAGCACAGCAAACAAATCATCGCTTCCATGGAAGAGCGCGAACGCAAAAGCACCGGCATCGGCTCCCTGAAAATTCGCTTTAACCAAATTTTTGGTTACTACATGGAAATTTCAAAGGCCAACATGCATCTCGCGCCGGCGCATTACGAGCGCAAACAAACTCTGGTCAACGCCGAGCGCTTCACGTCTCCTGAATTAAAAGAATACGAACACAAAGTTCTCGCCGCCGACGAACGCATCATCGAGATCGAGCGCCAACTCTTCGTGGAAATCCGTTCCAGCATCGCCGCCAAAGCCTCTCGCCTGCGCCGCACGGCCGCCGCCGTTGCGCAACTCGACGTGCTCGCTTGCCTGGCAAAACTAGCCGCTGATCGCGGCTACATTCGTCCAGAATTCAATGACGCTGGAGAGCTCCTGATCGTCGCTGGCCGCCACCCGGTCATCGAAGAGCTCCTGCGCCAAAAAGGCGAACGCTTCGTCCCCAACGATCTCTACTTCGAACCGCGCCGCCAGCAGCTTCTCCTCATCACCGGCCCCAACATGGGCGGCAAATCCACCTATCTCCGCCAAACCGCGCTGATCATTCTCATGGCGCAAATGGGTTCCCTTGTTCCTGCGCGCCAGGCAAAACTTCCGCTCACCGATCGCATCTTCACCCGGATCGGCGCCAGCGATAATCTCGCCCGCGGCCGCTCCACTTTCCTCGTCGAAATGAGCGAAGTCGCCAGCATCCTCACCCACGCCACTCCCGCCAGCCTGGTCCTGCTCGACGAGGTCGGCCGCGGCACCGCCACCTTCGACGGCCTCTCGATCGCCTGGGCCGTCGTCGAACACCTGCAAAAGCACACCCGCGCACGCACCCTTTTCGCCACTCATTATCACGAATTAACGGAACTAGCCGATCTCTTGCCTGCCGTAAAAAACGTTCATGTCTCCGTAAAGGAAACAACCAACGAAATCATCTTCCTCCGCCACGTCGAACCGGGCAGCGCCAGCAAGAGCTATGGCATAGAAGTAGCGCGGCTCGCAGGCCTCCCCCGCAGCGTTATCGAACGAGCCCGCGAAGTCCTGAAAAAACACGAACAAAGTGAACACGAACTAAGCGAGCGTCTAAGCCCCGGCGCAACCAACGGCGCAACTCCCGTCACCGCACAAGAAGTCCTCTTCACCCCCATCGACCGCGAAGTCCTCGACCGCCTCCGCGCCACTGACCTAGACCAACTCACCCCCATCGACGCCCTAACCCTCCTTGCCGCCCTAAAAAAACAAATCACCTAGTCCTTGCAGCGGCCGCCTTCCGAGGCAGGCGCCTTTTGTGAAGTCGCTATCTCCCCTATTTGGCACGCGTCCTACATCCGTCATTCCGAGCGGAGTGAGGAATCTCTCTTCGCTTGATCGATACGGGAGTCGATCCGTAGTTCGCCTGACCGCGCCTTGCTGCCGTTAACTCCTTCGCCGGTCTTCCCTTTCTGCTCTCTGTGTTCTCTGTGTCCTCTGTGGTAAAAATTTCTTTCACCCTCTCATGCCCACAAAACCCATGCTCGTCCTCGGCATAATGTCCGGCACCTCCGCCGACGGCATCGACTCCGCCCTCGCCCGCATCTCCGGCGCCCCGCCAAATCTAAAAATCAAACTACTCGGCCATGTAAAACAAAATTTCCCTCCACAGATCCGCAAAGAAATCCTGCGCGTAGCCGAACAAAATCCACTCACCCCTGGCGAATTCAGCCAACTTCACGCTCGCCTCGGCCAGGTCTACGCCGAAGCCGCTCTCAACGCCTGCAAAAAACTAAAAATCTCGCCACGCAAAGTCGATCTGATCGGCAACCACGGCCAAACAATCTTTCATCAGGGCCAGCCGGTTAATTTTCTTGGAGCAAAAACCGCCTCCACACTACAAATCGGCGACGGCTCAACAATCGCCGCACTAACCGGCATCACCACCGTCAGCAACTTCCGCCCAGCCGACATCGCCCTCGGCGGACAAGGCGCACCATTAGTGCCTTACGTGGATTACCTCCTCTGGCGCGACAAAACCCTCGGCCGCGTTGCACTAAACATCGGCGGCATCGCCAACCTCACCGTAATCCCCGCCGACGCCAAACCATCCGACGTCCTCGCCTTCGACACCGGCCCCGGCAACATGCTCATTGACGCTCTGGTCTCGCATGTCACCCGCGGCCGCCACAGCTACGACAAAAACGCCCACCTCGCCGCGCAAGGAAAACTCATTCCGCAGCTACTGCAAACCCTCCTGAACGACTCTTATCTCCGGCAAAAACCGCCGAAAAGCACTGGCCGAGAATACTTTGGGGCAGCCTATACAAAAAAAAACCTGACTCTGGGCCGTCGCCTCCACGTAAAACCAAACGACCTGATCCGAACCGTCACAATCTTCACCGCCCTCTCCATCGTCGACGCCCTGAATCGTTTCGTCCTTCCAAAAACAAAAATCCACCAACTAATCGTCTCCGGCGGCGGTGCAAACAATCCCCTCCTAATGGCCCAACTCACCGCGCTGCTCGCTCCTCCTACCCATGCACGTGCGTCCCATTCCTCTCCCGTAGGGGCACGATATATCGTGCCCTCGTCTTCACCCGAGACGTATTCGAATATCGCTGTCTTTCCGTCCAGCCAATTCGCTGTTCCCACCGACGCCAAAGAAGCCCTAGCCTTCGCCATCCTAGCCCACGAAACTTTCCACCAACGCCCATCCAGTCTCCCGTCCGCCACCGGCGCAACCAAACCAGCTATCCTGGGAAAAATATCGTATGCCCCGCCCCGCTAGTCTCCAGCCGAACCCTTTCTACCCTCGTGTCATCCCGAGCGCAGCGAGGGATCTGCTTTTGATCCTTACTTCAGTATTTCTTTGCTTCCTTATTTCGTGCTCCCGCCCCACAAAATTCGATCCCACCTCGCTCACTTTCCTAATCGAAGCCAACCCCGTCAACCTCGACCCACGCTTCGCTACCGACGGCCAATCCCAGCGCCTCGACGGCCTAATCTTCAGCGGACTCCTCGCCCGCGACACCCAGATGAACCTCCACGGCGACCTGGCCGAATCCTGGCAAACGCCCGATCCGCTCACTTACATTTTCCATTTGAAATCCAGCGTCCATTTCCAAGACGGCCACCCGCTCACTTCCGCCGACGTAAAATCCACTTTCGACTTCATCCTCAACCCCGTCAACAAATCCCCGAAACGCGGTGGCTTCCGCATGATCGACAAAATCGACGCCATTGACCCGCTAACAGTAATTTTCCATCTGAAAGAACCCTACGCATCCTTTCTCTGGAATCTGATTCCATCCGCCGCAGGCATCGTCCCCTCCAAGGCCGCGCCCGATTTCTCGCGCCATCCCATCGGCACCGGCCCATTCCGTTTCGTCAGCCAATCCCAAGACGACGAAGTCGTCCTCGCCCGCAGCGAAAACTATTTCGGAGCTGCTCCTGACCTTCAATCCATCCGGTTCCGTATAGTCCCCGACGCTGTAGTTCGCGCACTAGAACTTCGCAAAGGTTCCGCCGACCTCGAAATGAGTTCCCTGTCCGCCGATCTCATTCCCGTCCTGGTGCGCAGGCCATCGCTCGCCCTCAGTGAACGCCCCGGCACCAACTTCGCCTACCTCGGAATAAATTTCCAGGATCCTCTCCTGGCCAAACGCGAAGTCCGCGAAGCTCTAGCCTTCGCTACCGATCGCGAAGCACTGGTAAAATTCCTGCTCCACGGCCAGGCCCGCGTAGCCAGCGGCATCCTTCCGCCCAATCACTGGGCCTACGAAGCAAACGTCACGCAATATCCCGTCGATACCGCGCGCTCAGAAAAACTCCTCGACGCTGCCGGTCATCCCCGCGCGGCCAACGGCATCCGTTTCCATCTCACACTAAAAACCTCCACTGAAGAACAAGCTCGTCTCATCGGCGCCGCATTGCAGGAACAATGGCGCAAAGCCGGCATCGAACTAGAACTGCGCCCTCTCGAGTTCGCAACTCTGCTATCCGATTCCGTCCGCGGAAATTTTCAACTCACTTTCTTTCGCTGGGTTGGCGCCAACAACGATCCGGACATTTTCGAATTTGTTTCCTCGACAAAACGCTTCCCGCCCGACGGCGCCAATCGTGGCCACTACCGCAACCCGCGTATCGACGCGTTAACCGACCAGATTCGTGTGGAAATGGATCAGGAAAAACGAAAAACGCTTTGCAGCGAAGTACAAAAAATCCTGGCCGACGACCTTCCCTACATTCCCATGTGGTTCACCGACGTAGTTTCTGTCCATCGCCGCGAACTAGGCGACCTGCAACTTTCGCCCACCGGCGATTACGACTTTCTCAGCACGCTAAAACCCGCCCCAGAGCTGCGTGCAAACAGTCTTCACTGAAGAGCTTCTTGAATCTCTTTCGCGCCAATCGCACCCTCGCGCAAAATCTTCCACTGATCCCCACGCAGTTCGATAATTGTGGACGGCGTCGCAGACTTCGTCGGCCCTGCATCCAGAATCAAGTTCAGCCGGTCTCCCAATTGCCCAAACACCTGCTCACAATCCGTACAAGCCGGCGATCCGGAAAGATTCGCGCTCGTTCCGGTGAGCGGCCCGTCAAACTCTTCGATCAACCGCGCCACCACTTCGCTGCGTGGCCAACGCAATGCAATCTTTCCAGTATTCGCGGTTACCTTCAACGGCAGGCGGTGCGACGCATCTACTACCAGCGTCAGCGCGCCCGGCCAGAATTCTTCCGCTAACCGCAAAAAATTCCGCGGCACTTCCCGCGCCAGCAGCATCGCCTGATCCAGCGAATTCACCAGGATCGGCAATGCCCGCTCATCCGGCCGCCCCTTCACCCGATAAATTTCTTCCACCGCCGACAAATTAAAGGGATCCGCCGCGAGCCCGTATACGGTATCCGTGGGAATCGCGACTACTTCCCCGTGCAGCAACCGCTCTGCTGCGTATCTCAAAACATCTGCTGAAGGCGACTGCGCACTTATCCGCAGGATTTCCGCCGGCAATTCAGGGCCTCTCGCGAAGCATTCTTCCGCTCGCCGCAGCTCTCCGCGCAAGCTGCCTTTCTGCGCGCGACGCTACCACACCCTCCAGTACCATGCAATAACATGTAACTCTCGGGTCTCTGCGCTCTTTCCTCCGTGCCCTCTGCGTTAAATCCTTCTTTGTTTTTTCCCACGCCCATTTGCTACGCTCAATCCAGCCAAATCGTCATGCCCCCTCGCATCAACTCCTCTGGCGCCACGCCATCTCAGTCCGGTGTAATCACCAGCCGCGACAATCGCTGGCTAAAAGAATTTCGCATCGCTCTCCGCGGCGGCCTGCCCTCCGAATCGGGCGCAGTAGGCGTCGAAGGTCCACGCCTCGTCGAAGAAGCCCTCCACTCTGCCTCTCCCATCCGTGCCGTACTCTTCAGCGAATCTGGTGAACGCCACCGCGCCCGCTTCACGCAATATCTCGATCGTCCCGAAGTCGCCATCCCAATCCTGCTCACCACCGACCGCCTCTTCGAAGGCATCGCTGACACCGAAAATCCCCAAGGCGTAGCTGCATTGGTAACTCCGCGCACATTCACTTTCGACGATATCTCCCGCCCCGCCACAAACAATGCCGCACCACTCATCGTAGTTCTCGCTGGCGTGCAAGATCCCGGCAACGTAGGCACCATCATTCGAACCGCCGCCGCCTTCGGTGCCACCGCCGCAGTGGCAGCTCCCTCCGGCCAGAGCGGCACCGCCAATCCCTTCGCGCCCAAATCCCTTCGCGCCTCCGCAGGCGCCGCCCTGCACCTTCCGCTCCTCACAGGAGTAGCCCTGCCCATCCTCCTCGCACAATTCCGCGCCACCGGTATCCGATCTCTAGCTTCCAGTTCTCGCGAACCCTCCGAAACCGATCAGCCTCAACTAACTCCGTGGCAGGTAGACTGGTGCCAACCCGTCGCCCTCCTCATCGGCAACGAAGGCGCCGGCCTCCCCGAAGAAGTCGAACGCAGCGCCGATGCCCGCATCCGCATCCCCATGTCCTCCAGCGTCGAATCCCTTAACGCCGCCGCTGCCGCCGCCGTCCTCTTCTACGAAGCCGCCCGCCAACGCAGCGCCCGCTGCTGATGTCTACGCTCCCGCAGGGGCGGAGCACTGCTGCGCCCCAGCTTGCCCGGACGTAAAACTCAACCCCTCTGCGCGAAATTTCCACATTTCTCACACCCCTGCTATGTTGGAATCGGCCCTGAACCCGCCCGAAGCCCTGAGCATCCGCGCACCTCTCAAATCACCAGGACGGCACCCATGCGCGTCACGATTTCGCACGATCGCCCGAAAGCTGAAGTCATCCAATCGGTTGATCGCTCCTTTGACGATTTATTTAAAACCGCTGTGGATCTCCCTGTAAAAATAATTGTTCAGCAGAGAGTCTGGCAGGGCTCCACTCTCGTCTTCGCTCTAACCGCCAAGTGGGGACTGCTCAGCACACCTATCAAAGGCACGGTGGAAGTCACCGACCACGACGTCACCGTGGACGCCGACCTCGGCATCCTCAATCGTTTCGTCTCAGAGAAAACCGCCCGCGCCGTCCTGACAGATCGAGTCAAAGGCCTACTGAAATAGCAGGGTTCAGCTCTTCATGTAGCGGCGGGTTATCCCGCCGATCTTGGCAGTCGCCGCCTTCGCAACTCACGGCAAAACAAAGAAGCCGTCATTCCCAGCGAGGCGAGCGAAGGTTCTGACCTTGTCGGCAGGAATCTCTCCTCTCTTCCTCATGCGTTAGAATAGGCATCCTGGTGACCGCCATCGCTCTCCACGGACACATCGGCGTTCTCTTCCTCTACGACGTAGCCGAAGCCATCGGTCTCGACGTTATTCGCTCCATGGCCGAAAAGAAAGGCGTCGAGCTCCGCGCCAGCCTCGCGCATCCGGTTCCACACCACCTCCGCTTTGAACGCCCGCCCTCCATCGAACCGTCCGGCCTGATGGCCCTCGACACCGGCGAAAGCGTCGAAGTGACCACCAAATACTACGACTACGGGGTCGTCAGTATCGAAATGGAGCTTCCCTTTAAAGGCGACTGGGACTCGCTGGTATTCCAATCCAGCCGCTGGACCAACGCTACAGAACTGGAAAATCGCGCCAACGATTTGCTATCCGTCGCCCTCAAGCGCGTCAGTCCCGCCCTTGTCCGCCCCTACAAGACCTGGCTCCGCGAAGACTACTTCATCGTCCATCTGCCGGAAATCGCCTCGCCGGACGGCACCACGCTCTCCGCTGGCGATCTTCTTTCATCACGCGCCCGCGAAATCGCGCAACTGGTGCGCGGCGAATCCGTTCCGCTCTCCGACGCCGAACGCCAGGAAGTTCTGCAATCCAGCATTTCGTATTCCCGCAACGACCTGCTGGTCGTCGGCTGGACCGGTGCTCTGGTCTACGGCCACACCGAAGTCGCCGAAATGACCATCCAGATGCTCGAGTATGCCAACACCCAGCTGCTTGAATTCCGCCACTACGACGGCTTGCTCACGCAACTGCTCGACGGCGTCTACCGTTCCCTCGAACGCAAAAGCGGTGTCGCCGCAGCCTGGCGCCTCTCCCGCGAAGCCGCCAGCCTCAACACCATTCGCCTCGATGTAATGGAATTGACCGAAAAAGTGGACAATGCCATCAAATTCTTGAGCGATATGTTCTATGCTCGTCTCTACAACCTGGCCGCCGCCAAAGTCGGCGTGCCCGACTACCGCGCTCTCGTCGACCAAAAACTCCGCACCGCCGGCGAGCTGTACCGCTTCATGGTTGATCAGTTCAATCAAACCCGCAGCTTCATCCTCGAACTCGCCGTCGTCATCATCCTCATCATCGAATTCTTCTTCCTCTTCCGCGGCAAATAGCACTAGCTCCCATACTATCAACTAGCTCCGGGTTAGATGCACGATTACGGCGCTCAACGCGGAACCATGCCGGTTGGAGGTCTGCATGCGGCGGCCACTTTGTACGATTCTTGCTTCATTCGTGCTGGCCACAAATCTCTTGGGCGCCCAAGCGAGCAAACCTCAATCCTCCGAGTCTGGAACGATTTCTCCCGGTGGTGCCGACGCCACGATCCTGAAACTCCTGCAACAGAGCCATGATTTAGACCAGCAGTTGCCGGTCTGGGACCGTGCGACTCTGCTCGCTGACAAGCTGAAATGGTTTCGCGATTGCGCCCCGACCTGGGTCGAGACTGGGCTGATGAACTGTTTAGGTTATCGTCTCAAATGAAACGGGAGGACCAACGCTCGTTCGCGCAGAACCACGCGATGGGTATGTCGATTAGATTAGATCCCGACCCAGCCTTAGAACTACTGAACAGCATGAACATACAAGAGCCGCCCGCATGGGCCGCCTCTGCGCCGGAGATGCAGTTGGTGCAGGCGATATTCGGGGTTTTGTCTTCCCGCGATGGAGTCAGCGCACTGCCCTTGTTGGAGCAGGAAGCCGAGCGCCTGGGTACCCAGGGCCGCTACCCTTACGCTGCGCTGGGGTATGCCGCGATGCAGACTACTTTGAAAGACTGGGGCACCGACAATCAACATGCAATTCGCGTACTCCAGTCAGTTTTCGATCCGGCATTCGCCAGATACAGTCGAAATGCACACACATACTTCGATGACTTCGAGTTTGCGCGGATGCTTGACGTGTTTGCTGGCGGTCTGCCATTTGAAACTGTGCAGCCTGCTTTGCGCATGCTGGTAAAAAACCTGCTCGCAACGAACATCCGAAAATATCAGTTTGAAGCAAAAGTGTACACAGTGGATGGCAAAACCGCGAGAGTGGATAACGCGATCGACGCGACCATCTTGGTCTTCGGATCGCTAATCAACCGCGACCCGGAACTAGTTACAGAACTAGAATCAACCAGGCCGCAATTGCAACTGGCATTGGAATACACTCAGGTTGGTCGCCAACGCTTGATTGAAGGACCTGCACGACAACCACCGGCCTTTTATTCTGCCGACCCAGCCGCCGAAACGCTCATGGATGCGCTGCGGCTCTCAAGAATCAACCCTGAAGCCGCTATCGCTAACGCCAAACAGTTGCCGGACGACGATAAACGCGCCTCCACTATGCTCGAAGTCGCACGCAGCATCGCGGGAGATTATCCCGCACGCGCTGCGGACTTAATAGCCGAAGCTCAGGGCGGAATAAAACCTGGCGATGATGAATGCTCCGTGAACCTGATTTCCGCCCAGGCCTTTGTCGCAGTCGCACAAAACAAGAAGGATGAACTGCACGACCTGTTGCGGCGCGGATTTGACTTGGCAAACCTCGTAATTTTGCACCAGCAAGGAGCCAGCGGCTCGCCTTTCGTCGTCGGATTGGGCCCTCTGGCCCAGATCGGCATGCAAAATGATCCAGACTTGACGACTACCTTTATCGAAACTCTTCCACCTTCCTATGTGAAAGCAGAGCTTCTGCTCGGAGCAGCTTCGGCACTGGATCCGAGAACGCGACTGCCGTTGAGGTCCGGACCTCAACAAGCGGAAAAACTGCCCGACGCCGTGCCCTAAAATCTGCCGAATTTACGGCTGCACCACTCCCACCTTATCCACGCCACTGCAAGCAATATAAACCCGTCCATCCTTCGTGGCCGCCATGTTCCGCACCACCCCGCCTCCTGAAGGAATCGCCGCCTTGGCAAACGTCTCCGTCTTCGGATCAAACCGTACCACCGTATTCGGCTTCACTCCCGATTCGCTGTACCACACCATTCCATCCGGAGTGATCGTAATGCCATACGGATTCGATTCCGCCCCGCCCGGCGAATCCCACAATTTCACTTCGCCGGTTTTCGGATCCAGCCGCCCCAGATGCCCACTCTTGAAATCAGAAAAATAAACCCGGTCCTGCGCATCAATCGCCAGTCGCCGCGTCCGCACTTCTTTCGGCAAATCGTAATCATGTATCGCCATCGTCTTCGGATCGATGCTGCCAATCTTGTGCGTGCCCAGTTCGCAGAAAAACGGCACGCCCTCGCTACTCATCTGAATCCCGTAAGGCAGCGCACTCTCGGTCGGCACATCTTGCAACTCGATTTTCCCGCTCTTAGGATCAAGACGTCCCACCATGTTTGCGCCCTGCAACGTAAACCAGAGGATTCCATGCGCATCAAAAATCAGGCTGTGCGGATCATCCGCCTTCTCGACCGGCATCTTGTACTCTTTCACTTCGCCCGTGGTCGGTTCGAGCTTGCCGATATATCCCGCAAAATTTGCCGTGAACCAGATATTCCCTTCGCCATCCTCAACCAGTCCGTGCGGACCGGAATTCGTCACCTTCAACGGATACTCCTTAAATTCCCCCGTCTTCGGATCAAGCCGCCCAATCTTGTTGGCCATCTGCTCGGTGAACCACAAAGCGCCGTCGGCCCCAACGGCCGGATCGTGCGGGTGCGCACCCTTGGTCGGCACCGCCCACTCCTTGATCGTCACCTTCAGCTCTTGAGTCTTGCCCGTATCACTCGTACCCGTGCCGCTGCTGTGGCTGCTCGCATTTCTGCTTGTCGAAGCGCGCGAAACCGCAACACCCGCAATTACTCCAGCCAACGCGAAGCTCGCCGCGACGATCTTCTTGAGTCGTGCGTTTCTCATGGCGTCCTCCTGTCTCGGGCGGGCCTCCTGCTAACTATATACCCATGTCGCAGCGAAGAATTCCCTCAGCGGGCGCCCCAGACGTCAATTTCACGTCTGGGGCTTTGTCAACCGTTTCATTAATTTGCGAGCGAATCTTGAGCTGCGCAATCAGTTTGACTTTCCTTCAGCTTTCCCTTGACAAACTGGGTACTCTTATGCTATCTTTCCGAATGTAATTCATTCGTAATTCGAACCGGTCTCTTCCTCCCGCCGCGCTCCATCGTTCATTGTCGCCTTTTCCCTCTGATCATCCTTCCCCTTCCCATGCGCTACCCACCTTCCTTCATCTCACTGCCAAAAAGCTCTACACTTATCCTTTGCCATGAGCCTCTTCCCTCCACTTCCCTCACCGGTCGAGCCGGAAACTCCTTCCGCGCTTCAGCCGCTCGCCGAGCGCATGCGCCCGCGCACCCTCGACGAATTCATCGGCCAGGAAAAACTCCTCGGTCCCGGCAAACCGCTGCGCCGGCAGATCGAGTCGGACAACATCGGCTCCATGCTGTTCTGGGGGCCGCCCGGCTGCGGCAAGACCACTCTCGCTCGCCTCATCGCGCGGCTTACCAAGTCGGATTTCATTTCTTTCAGCGCCGTGCTCTCCGGCATAAGAGAAATCAAGGAAGTCATGGCCGCCTCTGAACGCAAATCCAAGTCCGGCAACCGCACCATCGTCTTCGTGGACGAAGTTCACCGCTTCAACAAAGCCCAGCAGGACGCATTTCTTCCTTACGTGGAAGCTGGCCACATTATTTTTATTGGCGCCACCACGGAAAATCCTTCCTTCGAGGTCATTTCGCCGCTGCTCTCGCGCACCAAGGTCTACGTCCTCGAAGCGCTTACCACTCCGCAAATCGCCGAACTTCTCCACCGCGCACTCACCGACAAAGAACACGGTCTCGGACAGCAAGACATCGCCGCATCGGAACAGGTTCTTTTCCGCATCGCATCGTTCGCCAACGGTGACGCCCGCGCCGCCTACAACACCCTCGAACTCTGCGTGCGCAGCGGCAAAGCCGGTCCCGACGGCGCTCTCCAAATTACCTCTGAATTACTCGAAGACGTTCTGCAGCGCAAGCTCCTGCGTTACGACAAATCCGGCGAAGAACATTTCAACTTGATCTCCGCGCTGCACAAATCCGTGCGCAATTCTGATCCCGACGCCGCTTTATACTGGCTGGCGCGCATGCTCGACTCCGGCGAAGACCCGCTCTATCTCGCCCGCCGCATGGTGCGCATGGCCAGTGAAGACATCGGCCTCGCCGAACCCGGCGCACTCGCGGTCACTCTCGCCGCAAGAGACGCCTTCGATTTTCTTGGCGCACCAGAAGGCCATCTCGCGTTAGCGCAAGCCGCCGTCTATCTTTCCCTAGCGCCAAAATCCAACGCCCTCTACACCGCCTACGGCGACGTCCAGGAAGAGGTCCAGCAAACCGAAGCCGATCCCGTTCCTCTCCACCTACGCAACGCCCCCACCGGCCTGATGAAAAATATCGGCTACGGCAAAGACTACCAATACGCCCACAACTACCAAGAAAAAGTCACCAACATGCAATGCCTACCAGACAATCTAGTCGGTCGCTCCTGGTACAAACCGACCGACCAGGGCTTTGAAGCGCGCCTCCGCACCCGCCTGGACGAAATTCGCAAAATCAAATCCCATGCCAGTTCAGGGTAAAGGAACAGCGATGACACGGATTGGACAGGCACTCTTGATTCTGGTGATTGGATTGACCGCAATCGGATCTCCCATAAGCGGCGCGCCAAATCGTCCAAAAATATTCAGGATTGCCTATGTGCGATTGCTCTTGTCTGATTCCAATGCCGCAACGGCATTTTACGCAAAGCTGTCCGCGATCAACCCAAGACTCTCGCGGAATCCAGACAGTGAAGAGCGATGCGTCTGGTGCGAAATATATTCCAGCGAGATATTTGCACACCTTGGCGAGCAGGTGGTGTTAATCAAGGATGATTCGCTTTCGCCGCGAAATCGCGTCGATGAAATCGTATTTGAAATCTCGGACGCGAAAAAAATGGAACAGTACCTGGTTTCTAAGGGTGTCGTCATTCGATCCTCGACACCGCGCCTCGAATATTTCGATGTGCTCGATCCTGAAGGACATCGTATCGGCTTCGTGCAGAGATCTGGAACTCCTGAAAACAAGAGCAAGCACTCTTCTCTGCTCCCCCTCATTCATGCTGGATTTGTCATTCGCGATCGCACCGCGATGGAACACTTCTACAAAGAGGTTCTGGGCTTCCACGTCTATTGGCACGGCGGTATGAAGGATAAAGACACCGACTGGCTGGACCTGCAAGTACCCGACGGTACCGACTGGATCGAATTTATGCTCAACGTTCCCGCCGACGCTGACAAGAAGCTCCTCGGCGTCATGAATCACATCGCGCTGGGCGTTCCAGACATCCATGCAGCCGCCAAGCAGCTTCTAACGAATGGCATGAAGCTCAGCGAAGAACCGAAAATTGGCCGCGACGGCAAATGGCAGCTCAATCTTTACGATCCTGACGACACCCGTGTCGAGCTGATGGAATTCACGCCCGTAGAAAAACCTTGCTGCTCCGACTACACTGGTCCGCACCCCAAACCATGACCACGTTCCGAAGATTGAAATTAAAAAATGGATGCCGAGCCGTGGCCAAAAGTAAGGTGGAATCGGCCGACTCGTCAGCCCGCCATTCAGCGGGCAAGCCGCCGGCTTGTCATTCCGAGGGCGGTTTTGGCCCGAGGAATCCGCTGTTCGCTGCGATCGAAACGAAAAGCAGATCCCTCGCTTCGCTCGGAATGACATCGCGGCCCGTGTTTGCTCGCCACTCACCACTCGCCACTCGCCACTTCTTCTCTCTGTGCGCTCTGTGGCTCTGTGGCATCTTTTTCTTCGCATTTCCTCCTCCCGCCCCCGCGCAATCGCTAGACAAACCCACCGCCACCATCGACGAAGACATCACCGCCTTCGCCTTCGCTCCTGACGGCCGCATCGTCTACTCCGTCCGCCGCATGTTCAGAAATAAAAAATACGATATGCAACGCGACGACATCTGGATTCAGGATACCGGAGGCCACCGCAAACGCATCTTCCAGGGCGAACACTTTACCGTTGCCGGACCAATCGCTCCGGTGGACAACGACCGCTCCAGTGACGAAGACGTAGATGAAAAAGGCAAAAAGCATAAAAAAGACCGCAGCGACAAAGACAAGCCTCTCACCCCGCCATTCACTTACATCGTCGCTGGATTTAACTTTTCACCCAATGGCCGCATGGTTTTGGTCCAGCTGCTGACCAGCACCATCCTGACCGAATCAGACCACCAGCAGGACGAACGCATGACGCTGGTGCTCGACGAATCCGGCCGCGAAATAAAATTGAGCGGCGACAACGCGGTTATTCACGATGCCGCCGATCCCATGTGGCTCAGCGACAACGCCACCATCGTCTATCTGACCGAAATCCTCAAACCGAACGTCCTCTTTTCCTACAAATTCGCCAACGTAAGAACCGGGCCCGCCGGCCCGGCGTTTGAAGGCCGCACCTTCATCGCCTCGGCGCCTATTCCACATACCAATGCCGCGATTGCCATCGAGCGCGACAAAAGTCTTTCCGGTCCGCCGCGCTTGCAGCGTCTGGATCTTCTCGCGCAGGATGACAAGGAGCTCGCGACTCTCGACGGCTACGAAACCGGTCTTTCCGTTTCGCCTTCCGGCAAGCGCGTGGCGTATTTCATCGACAAGGAAGTTCTGGAAGTTCGCGACTTGCAAAATCCCAATCGCCTGGCCCGCGTGCGCATTGGACTGGGCGCAGTGCAATGGTCCGCCGACGAATCGTACTTGCTCATCAAGCGTTCGCCGGAGCGTAAGTCCGGCGACCTGGTATGGATTCCCTTGCCATCGCTGCAAAATGTAGCCGGCAAACACTCTGATGAAATTCCTGTGATCCAGCCGGACCCCATTCCGATTCTGCACGGCCTGACCTTTCGCGATTTCGCAATTTCGCCCAATGGCAGCACGCTCGCGGTGGTTCCTCCCGGCAAGCGCAACCTGCTGCTCTTCCCGGTCCCGCCGCCGCGCTAGGTGGGAAAGCTATCTGGTAATTTAATGTATGAATTATCCAGTGTTTAAGCCGACGGAGCGAAACTCGCTGTGGCGTCCACTACGGTAGGAAATGTCGGTACGATTTTATTCACTTTGGTCTGATCCAGAATGCGTGCGATTACCGGAGGCGCGCAAGCCAATCGCAAATCTCCGCCAACGTTTTTCAGCTTTCTGTAACAGCGTACCACTGAGCCGATCGCCGCACTGTCCATGGTAGAAACCGCGGACAAATCCAGAATCAGCCGGGTTTGCTTCTCCTGTATCAGCGCGTCCACTTGGTGTTCCAGCTGCGTACACTCCGTGCCGCAATGCACGCTACCCGCAATCACGATTGCGGTGATTCCATTGCCGATTTCGTTTCTGGTAAGTTGCATGGTCTCGCAGTAGTTTACTCTCACCGGGTTCCAAGCGAAATGCTTTCAGTGTTTCGCCATTCGCGGGGAACGGGTAGGAAGATTTAAGAACTCAAGACCTAGGCCTGAGCGCTGCTGGAAAATCCCGTGGCCGCCTCGCCGACGCTCTTAAAATTCGGAATGAGTCTATCCAATTTGGTAAGTTTCAAGCTGTAATCGACCATCGGCTGCGCGCCAGCCATGCGCAGTCCGCCACCGGCCTTTTTCAGCTTGGTCAGGCAGCGCACCAAGGCGCCGATTGCCGCGCTGTCCATGTGCGTGACCCCAGTCATGTCGAAAATCACGCGGTTCTCGCGCGAACCGATCAATTCATCCACCTGCTTTTCCAGGCGCGCACATTCCGGGCCGCAATGAATGCTGCCCCTGATGACCAGCGCGGTCACGCCGGGCTCGATTGGTTGCTTTGTGAATTGCAGGATCATGATGCGCCTCCATCCTCTCCCTCAAACGGAAACTGGCGGATCAAGCGGACGCAATCACCCAATGCGGCGAAAATGGAACTGCCCCAGCCACACGGCACGAAGGACGCGGTCTTCTGGTTCAAAGGTTTGTCAGCTTCCGCGTAGAATCGCATGCGCTGCCCGGTAGGCGGCACAGCGAACTCCTTCACAGTAATTGCAAAGGTCACATCTGCCGATGCTTGCCGCTTGATCATGGAGAAATAGTGGTACTGGGTAAGTTGCTCGGAAGGATCGCCTTGCAGGTAAACCCACTCGCTCATCCGCTCGCCCCTTGTTGAAGATGGAGTGTGCCGGATACTAGGCCACCTAGCGCTCCAAGTCAACTGCATGCCGCAGTTGTTTTGTAGCGATCCGAGCACAGCCAGCGGTTTCGGCAAGGCACAAATCGAAGAGGAAGAGAGATTTTCCGCCTCGCTCGAAATGACGGCGTTGCGAGATTTAGGGACATTAACCTAGTGATTGTTAATCGATCCCGAGCGTACCGATCGCAGTCAGCGGCTGGCGCTGACAATACCCGGATGCAGGAATTTGCCAAATCCCGAATACAATCGCTGCCGCACAAATTCCACTCCCGGACCGCAGGCCGGGCACGGCGTACGCAAGAAGTAGTATTCGTTCACTGGACGGTCGTCCTGGAGAGCGGGAGTATCGGGTGCAAGCGCGATCAAAGAGTCGAGCGTAGAGCGGTTTGCATGGACAATCCGGAATTGCTGATCCGGATCTTTGGAGGGACCCCATTCCACGAAATCGGCGCGTGCCTTCTCAGGCATCCGCGCAACCAGTTCGGCCGGCGTACGCACGGGAATCGGACTCATGCTGCAGAGATAGTGAAGTCCCGGAACGCCGGTATAGCTGAAGACGCGAACAAACGGAAATGAGTCCTGCAGGGCGCGCGCGACCGCCGCTTGTGTGGCAGCATCGCCTTCCGGCAACCACTGATGAAAAATACCTCCGGCGCGAAGATGTTCCTTCACCAGGGCGTAAAATTCCCTGGAGTACAAAAGGCTGGAGCCCGCAGCAGGAACCGGTGGCGGCGGGTCGACAATGATGGAATCAAACGTCTGAGAAGTGCGTTCCAAAAAACGCCGGCCATCGTCCGAGATGATTCGAGCTCCGGGAAGGGCCACGACCTGGGCGGCATCGCTGTGATAATACGGAAAAAGTTTTGGAACGCTGGGAATCAGGTCCACCACCGTTGCGGGAATTCCCCAACTTAAAGCCGACCGGAAAGTGGTACCCATACCGAAGCAGATGACCAGAGTATTTTGCGGCGGCTGTTCATGCGAAGCCAGGGTAAGGTGCGCCATCATTTTGGTAATCGGGCTTAATCCGGTCATGGGAATGCCGTTCACCAAAAGCTGTTTCTCGCCGAGCGAACCATAGTCTGTAGCGATGACCGTGGCAGCGCTATCCCGTAAGACAATGCTGGTCGGAAAGATTGCCTCAAAGTCCTTCGTCAGCAGAAAAACCAGCAGGGTTGCTGCCACGACCGAGAATGCAAAGATGCGATCCGGGATCCTTAGCTTGCGAACGCCAACCGGAAATACCGCCATGGCCATGAACGGCAAAATGAAAAGCAGTATCGCTACATGCTCGCCGACCAGCGGCAGCACAAGAAAGCCCGCCAGCAAAGGACCCAGGATGCAACCGAGCACGTTCACCGCGTAGGCGCGGCCCGCGCGTCCCGGATCGCCCTGTGACCACCGATCCACCAGCATGGGAGTGAGGAATCCAATTGCGGCAGAGAAAGGCATGACGCCGATGAGTACGCGAAGTACAGGAAGCATAAAATGGGAGCGTAGATCGGTGGTTACCAGGGGAAGAATGCCCAGCAACGCAAGCAACACCCAAATCATCGCGCCTTCGACAGAATATTTGCGGCTCCAGAAGCGATAAATCCGCGATCCGACGAAAGTGGCGAAGAGATACGAAGCCAGAATCAATGCGAAGGAATAAACCATTGGCCCGATGCTTGGCGTAAAGAGGCGAATCCACACCACTTCCATGCCCATGGTGGCCAGGCCGGTAAGAAACAACAACGAGAGAATGCCTTTTTGCGATCCTGTTGCGATAGGTGCCGGTTGCGCGGGTGCCGCAATCTCCGTCGTGCCGGCTCGTTCAGAAACCAGTGAAAGCAGAAATGCCGAAAGCCCAACCGCAAAATTCAAAACAATTCCGATACGCAGCGTTCCGTGAAAACCGAACACTTCGATGAATAACAGCGGAACGATAGCGCCAGCGACAGCACCGACAAGGTTGGCCACATAGAGAAAACTGAAAGAGCGCTTGGTTTCGTTCTTCATATCGCGGCGGATGGCAAACATCGCCAATGGAATCGTCGCGCCCATGCAAGCGCACCAGGGAATCATGGTTAACGCCAGCCATGCGCCAGCCACCAGGTAATAGCTGCCGGACGAAATGCCATTTTGACCAGCGATTTGTTCGAGTAGGCGATGGCCCCAAAGCATTTGCAGCGGCACGAGCAGGGCGGAAATTCCGATCAACATTTCACAGAGCGCATAGAGCCGCAGCGGCGGAAAATTTGTGCGCCCTTCGTAGCGCCGGATCAACGAGCCGGCAGCCCACGATCCCAAGCCCAGACCTGCCATGAACATGGACAGCACGGTGGAAACGAGCGGAGTGGTAACGCCGAATTGCGCCATGGCCAGCCGCAGCCAGACGAGTTCATACAGAATTCCGCAGAATCCTGAAACCAGGAAAAAAAAGAAATACCAGATCACGCGCACCGCCTTCGCTGATTCAAAATAAATCGTCCGCCCACTGATTTTTTCAGAGCGTCTTGGCAGCGTTCTGCCTAAAGTATCCTCGAAATTGCTGGAGAAAATGCCGCGCGCGGAGGACAGGCGTGCCCTCCTCGTTACTCCGGTAACGCTTTAGCGATGTTGGGAGTTTTCGCGGGACACCGTGGCGGAAAACGTGGCGCTGGCGAAAGCGGGAAGGAATTTGTTTCGCAGACAACAACACACTGCTGGAGTCAGACGTCCGGGCAAGCTGGGGCGCAACAGGCTGCGCCCCTAAGAATTCAAGGCAAGGCCATTCATCGAGCGTTGTCTGACGCGAATCTTTTGAAAAAGCTATCGGGATTCCAGGTTGGATGTCGGTCTGCGTTGGCGATTCGAAACGCGAGCTTTTCCAGGATGGCGTTGAACTGCGCGGCAGCCGCCGCGTCCACAGGCTGAGTGGCGTCGTCTTTCACGCCGTGGTAGCGCTCTTTGTACCAATCGTTAAAAAGTTTTTCTTCAGGTGTGCCGGGCAACCAGCCAAATTTGAAGGCCAGCGATGGCACGCCCTGTTTGATAAAACTGTATTGATCGCTGCGAATGAAGCGCACGTGGTCCGGCTGCTTGTCGGCCTGCACGGTGACACCAGCGTCTTTCGCCACCGCTATAACATCATCGCTAAGCGAGGACTCGCCAAGCCCTTGCACTTCCAGAAATTTCAGGGGAAATAATGGGAGGTACATATCCATGTTCAGGTCGGCGATGATTTCGCCCTTTACCGTTGCATGCGAAGCGAAAAATTCCGAGCCCAGCAAACCTTTTTCTTCCGCCGTGACTGCAAGAAATAAAATCGAACGTTTTGGTTTCACACCGGCATCGTGCATGGCGCGCGCGACTTCGATCACCGACGCGATGCCGGAAGCGTCGTCCATCGCGCCATTGTAAATTTTGTCGCCGTTCACCGCCTCGCCGATTCCCAGGTGATCCAGATGCGCGCTGATGACCACGAATTTATTTTTCAATTGCGGGTCGCTGCCTGGGAGCAATCCGGCAAGATTTTCTGAATGTGCAGTGGAGCGCTTCTCCGCGGTTTTCGCGCGAATGGTTACGGCCAACGGGAAGTGCGGCAGGGGCTTAGCGGTACCGAGAACCGAGGTAATTTCCTGAAAGGTATGACCGCTGCCGGCAAGCAATTTGTCCGCATGGACCGGATTCATGGTCATCGCGAATTTCGGCCACGGCGCGCAGCTTGCTGCGTCCTGCAATTCCATGCGTTCAGCGAATCGCGCTCCCGCCACCCGCGACCACGGCACTTCCTGGGTTTGCGGATTTAGAATCATCACGCTTCCGACCGCGCCCGCTTCCGCAATATTTTTTCGCCGCTCTTCTCCCGATTGATAGTGCGCTTTCACGGCAGTTGGGATCGAAGAAGGACCTCCAGTTATGAACACGGCGATTTTTCCTTTTAAATCCACCCCGGCGAAATCGTCGTACTGCTCTTCCTGAATTTTCAGTCCGTATCCGACAAAAACCGCCGGCGTCTCCACGGGGGCCGCGTTGGGCGTGGTCTGCAGAAATCCGTCCTCACCAGCCTGTACCGGTTCGACTTTTCCATTTCGAACGAATTCGAGCGATGACTGCGATTCGTCAAGCTGCAGGACGTTAAATTCGACTGGCTGAGCGTAGCCGTGAACGCCCGCCGGTTGCAGACCAGCCTTCTGAAATTGATCGGTCACATACGCTGCGGCTTTTGCAAAGCCTTCCGTACCGGTGCCGCGGCCTTCCAGTTTGTCGTCGGCCAAATATTGGATGTGCACCCACCAGGCCTTGCCGCGCGCGTCCCAATCCTGTGTGGCCCTTGCAATAGGGGAAAGCAGGATTAAAGCGAGGAACAAACGAGTCGTGAATTTCAACAGGTCTCCTATTCACAAAAAGTCAAAATGGCCCCGGCTGCGTTGGGGCCGCTACCAAGGCGCGCGGGTCAGGGCTTTTAATTGTGCCACTTCACGCACCGTCAGCGGGCGGACTTTTCCGAGAGGCACGTCCAGCGTCAGCGAACCAAGTTGCACGCGCTTTATTTTTTCCACCAGGAAGCCGACATTTTGAAACATGCGACGAATTTGCCGGTTACGGCCTTCGATCAAAATAACTTCGTACCATGGATTGGGTGCGTCTTCGAGCAGACGAATCTTTGCCGGAGAAGTTTTCACGCGCTCGCCGTCTTCCAGCGTAATCATGATTCCGCGGCGCAACCGTTCGATTCCCTTTTCGTCCGGCCGTCCGCTGATTTTTACGTGATAGGTTTTCGGCATATGCGAACCGGCCTTGGTGAGTTTCTGCGCGAGTTCGCCGTCGTTGGTCATTAGTAGCAGACCTTCGCTGGCGTAATCGAGCCGTCCCACCGGGTATAAACGCTCTTTGCGGTAGGAAACAAATTCCATCACGGTCGGGCGGCCTTCCGGATCGCTGACCGTAGTTACGTAGCCTTTCGGTTTGTTCAGCATGAAGTAGAGAAGCTGCTCGGCGGGTTTGAGCGGCTTGCCGTCCACGTGTATTTCGTCCACCTGCGGGTCAGCTTTAGTTCCCTGCTCGGTGACAATTTTTCCGTTGAGGGTCACACGCCCGGCGGCTATGATTTCCTCGGCTTTGCGGCGCGAAGAAATCCCAGCCGCCGCCATGATTTTTTGTAAACGCTCCGCAGCCATGCAGAAAACTCCGGGGAAAACTTATTCTGCAGCCGACACGAATTTCGCGGATCTCTTTTCTTTGCCGCCTTTGAATTCATTGCGAAACAGGTCGGCCTCTTTTTGCGAAAGCAGACGGTAGCGGCCGCGCGGAATGCCTTCAACGCTCAGCGAAGCCAGCGCGACGCGTTTCACTTTTTCCACGGGATGCCGTTCCTTGAACAAGACTTTGCGCATTTCCTCTTTTTTGGAGCTGCGCATGCGCACTTCGTACCAGTAATTTGCGGTGTGGCCGCGGGTGGCGTCAGGCTGGCGCAGGGTCTGCATTTTGGCGCCAATTTCTTTTCCCAGGCGTTCCAGATCCTGGCGATTGAGCATGCCTTTTACTTTCACGTGGTAGACCTGCTCAATATTTTCCCAGTGTTTGAGCATGTCGGCGGCAAAGTCGCCGTCGTTGGTCAGAAAAACCACGCCGGACGCCGAGTATTCGAGATTTCCTACTGGATAAACGCGCTCCGGCATTCCGCGCAGCAAATTGCGCAAAGTTTTGCGGCCTTCGGGGTCGGCGAGCGTCGAAACGATTTCCGGCGGCTTGTTGAGGAGCAGATAGACTTTGCGTTCTTCTGCGGCGATTTTTTTACCGGAGACTTCGATTTTATCGGAGCCAGTGTCGGCTTTGCTGCCCAGTTCGCGAATGGTTTTTCCGTTGACGCGGACTTGTCCGCTGAGAATGAGTTGTTCGGCGTGGCGGCGGGAAGCGATGCCTGCGCGCGCGATGATTTTTTGCAGGCGTTCTTGCATGGGGTTCTATGTTAGCGGAGGAGGCGAGGGAAGCATAGCAGCGGAGAAAGTAAAAACGACAGCCAAAGTCAACAGGCAAAACAAAAGACAAGATTAATCGTGAGAGGAACTTGGGAAGGAGATTATTCGCCGGCGGAGGCGGACTCGGCTTTCGGCGGCTCTTCGTCGAGCTCGCCGCTGGGCATACCTTCGGCCGTGGATTCGACTTCGCGTTCGCGGAGGAATTCGTCGTCGGAGGGTGCGGAAGATTGCGAAGACGATGGCGAAGACCCAGGCGCAGAAGCGGTACCGGGGGCACCAGCATCCCGAAGGCCAACATCCGGAGCTGCGAATTCGCTAGGGACTAGTTGGTCGTTATCGGCTAAGTCGGTGGTGAGCGGGTTAGAAGAATCGAGGGGCGCACTGGAGTGGCCAGAGTTCGGAGATTGAGCGGCAGTGAGATTTTCCAGAGTGTCGGCCGTGGGCGCGGCAAGCATCGCTTCTTCGGTGGTTGGAGCTACGCCCATATCGCTGCCGAGGGCTTCGCGAGCCAACGCTTCGAATTCTTTTAAGCTGGGCAATTCCTGCAAATCACTAAGACCGAAACGCATCAGAAATTCCTTTGAGGACTTGTAGAGGATTGGGCGGCCCATCACTTCTTTGCGGCCCGCGGTGGTGATCAGGCGCTTGTCGAGAAGCGTGGCGAGCACGCCGGAAGAGTTGACGCCGCGAATTTCAGAAATTTCCGGGCCGGTGACAGGCTGCTTGTAGGCGATGACGGCGAGCGTTTCGAGCGCGGGCATTGACAGGCGCAGCGGCGGGCGCAGGCTCTTGATGAAGCGGCGCACTACGTCGTGATGCTGCGGCTTGGTGTACATCTTGTAGCCGCCGGCGACGGCGCGAATTTCGATGCCGCGTTCTTCTGTCGCGTAGCTCGCGACCAACTCATCAAGCGCGGCTTGTACGACGATTTTTTCTTCGCCGAGCGCCAGCGCAAGTTGCTCGATCGTGGCCGGTTCGTCTGCGGCGTAGATGATGGCTTCGAGGGCTGATTTGCGTTCGTCATTCATGAGGATAGTTTACAGTCGAGCGACCAAAGTTTACAGCCAAACAGCAAAAGGTTAAGACCCACCCTCACAAATCAAGGGTGGGGCACCCTCCGCACTATCTGAAATCGAGTTCAGCGTGATGGTCCGGGCGGGTTTCGGCCGTCGCATAGCCCGAGCCCTTGTGCTACCGAGCAGGCTACTTGTATTCCTCGTCGATCAAGCGCATTTCGCCTTTTTCGTCGAACACGGTGTCGAAGGATTTGCTTTTGCGCAGGAAGATATCGCCAAACTGTTTTTCCTGGACGATCGCCACAGCTTGCAGCTTGACCATTTCGAGGACCGCGAGAAAGGCCACGATCATGGCGTGGCGCGAGGGGCACGCTTCGAAAAATTGCACGAGGTTTACGCTGGAGTCGTCGCTGGCCAGGATTTGTCCGCGCAGCTGTGCGATCATTTGCGCCACTGTAAATTGTTCGTGCTGCAGTTCGATGCGGGAAACTTCTTTGCGGCGTTCGAGGACTTGCTGAAAAACTTTGACGAGATCGACGAGTGAGACCACCAGTTCGCCTTCGGTGCCTTCGTCGTTGTAAAGCGATTTGTCGGGCTTGGACCAGACGTTTTCTTCGATTTGCTGTTTTTGGTAAAGAAGCTGCGCGGCGTTTTTGAACTTTTCGTGTTCGAGCAGCCGCTGGACCAGTTCTTCGCGCGGATCTGCGGACGGGTCGTCTGCTGAGGCCAGCGGGTCGGGCGGCAAAAGCATTTTCGATTTGATGTAAATGAGCGACGCCGCCATGTAGATGAATTCCGAGGAGACGTCGACGTTTAGCTCTTCGAGTTTGTGCAGGTAATCGAGATATTGTGAGGTGATTTTTGAGATTTGGATGTCGTGGATAGACATTTCCTGCTTCTTGATGAGATCGAGAAGCAGGTCCAGAGGACCTTCGTACATCGGGATGTTGATTTTGTAGGGGGAGGCCATGGTTCAGCGACGACCGGCGACCAGCGACCGGCGACCAGTAAATTCGTGATGTGAATTCATCATCATTTGCTTACCGCCACCTCGGCGCGCTTTTTCTGCCAGCCGAAGACGGCTTCGCGGACGCGTTGCATGGTGACCTTTGCGACTTCGCGAGCGCGCTTTGAACCTTCGTCGATTACTTCGAGGACGCGCGCGGGATTTTTTTCGTACTGCACGCGGCGCTCGCGAATCGGAGCGATCCACTCGATCAGGTGATCGGCCATTTTTGCTTTGCACTCGATGCAGCCAATGCCGGCGGAGCGGCAACCCTCGGCCGCCCACGCCAGCGTTTCCGGGGACGAAAAGAGTTTATGCCAATCGTAGACCGGACACACGTCCGGATTTCCGGGGTCGGTGCGGCGTTTGCGGGCCGGGTCGGTGACCATGACTTTTGTTTTTTTGCGGATGTGGTCGTCGGATTCGCTGAGCGTGATGGCGTTGCCGTAGCTCTTGGACATTTTGCGACCGTCGAGGCCGGGGATGCGCGGGGTCTTCGTTAGCATTACCTCCGGCTCCGTCAAGAGATCTGGAGATCCGAAGTAGTTTGGATTGTTCCGAAGAACTTGTGTATATCTTTCGAGCCCAAGTTCGCTGCGCGCATGCGACAAGAAAATAGAGACTTCGCCACTGGAGCTGGCTGCAAACCGACCAGCCGGCAAAACTGCCGCCACAACGTCCAGTGCCTTGCGCTTTTGCTCTTGGGTCAGGTGACCATGCATTCGTCCGGCGAAAAAGAAATTAAACCGCCTTACGATCTCGCGGCTTAGTTCTACGTGGGAGACTTGGTCTTCGCCGACGGGAACGAAGAGTGGAGTGTCGGGTTCGCCTGCCACGGCAGGTGAAGAGTACATGACGATGTCGGCGGTTTGCAGGCAGGGGTAGCCGAGGAAGCCGTAGGTGTGGAGGTCTTTGTTGGTTACGTTTTCGAAGGCCTCTTTGTAGGTGGGGACGCGTTCGAGCCAACTGAGTGGGGTGACCATGCCGAGTAAGAGATGGAGTTCGGCGTGTTCGGGGACCAGCGATTGCTGGAAGATGACCGATTTTTGCGGGTCGAGGCCGGCGGCGAGGTAGTCGGTGACAATTTCGATGGTGTTCTGGGCGACGGCGCTGGTGTCGGCGTAGTCGCTGGTGAGGGCGTGCCAGTCGGCTATGAAATAAAAACATTCGTATGATTGATCATTTTGCAGGCGGACCCAGTTTTGCAGCGCGCCGAAATAGTGGCCTATGTGTAGCTTGCCGGTGGGGCGCATGCCGCTTAGGACTCGGTTTTTCTTGGTGGTCAAAGTTTTCCTGGGTGCAGGGTTTTAAGTTGTAGGTAATAAGTTATAAGTTTTTTGCGAAACGCGCCAGTTGTAGCAACGCAAAACCTGCCGAGAGGATTTGCCACAGAGTCACAAAGCGCACCGAGTCCGGAAGGAAGCAAAGAGAAAATCGCACGAGCGGAACGTGGGGTGAGCATGTTAACTGTTTTTCTTAACGCAGCGGTCGCGGAGGGCACAGAGAAGAGGCCCAGTGCGGCGGCATAAAGCTTATTGCCGCGAGCACGCCGCTGCTACATAAACCGCGCAGACAGGATTGTCTGCACTACTCCATCCAACGCTCTGTGTCTCTGTGACTGTGGCAATCCCCTCCTGCAGTTATTTCATTTCAGAAGATCGCGGGCGATGATCATGCGTTGGACTTCACTGGTGCCTTCGTAGATGGTGATTACGCGGGCGTCGCGGTACATGCGCTCGACATCGGTTTCGCGGGAGTAGCCGACGCTGCCATGGATTTGCACGGCTTTGTAGACGACGCGATTTGCCATTTCGCTGGCGTAGAGTTTTGCTTTTGAAGCGGCGGACCCCATCGGCTTCCCGGAATCCTTTAACCAAGCCGCGTAATACGTCAGCCCGCGTGCGGCCTCGAGTTCCGTCTGCATGTCGGCAATCATCCATTGAATGGCCTGGAAATCGGAAATCGTTTTGCCGAAGGCGCGGCGCTGCTTGGCGTACTTGATGGATTCGTCGAGAGCGCCTTGCGCCAGGCCGACGGCCTGAGCGGCGATGCCGATGCGACCGCCGTCGAGCGCGCTCAGGGCAATTTTCAGACCCTGGCCTTCTTCGCCAAGACGATTCGCGGCGGGAACTTCACAGTCGTTCAGTAGAATTTCTACGGAGGGCGAGGAGCGCTGGCCCATTTTGTCTTCGTGACGGCCGATTTTGAAGCCTTGGAAGGACGGCTCCACAAGAAATGCTGTGATTCCCTTTCCACCGGCGCTTTGATCGGTCTTGGCGAAAATAATGAAGACGCCGGCGACGCTGCCGTTGGTGACCCAAGTTTTTGCACCATTCAGGCGATAGCAGAAAGCAGATCCCTCGCTTCGCTCGCCATGGCGGGCGGGCTCGGGATGACAGCTCTGGGAAGCGCAGCGCGTGGCGGTGGCTTGGATACCGGCGGCGTCGGAGCCTGCTGCAGCCTCGGTAAGGCAAAATGAGCCGAGAATTTCGCCGCTCGCGAGGCGCTTTAAATATTTTTGTTTTTGCGCGTCCGTGCCAAATTGCAACAGTGGAATTTGCACGGCGGAATTTGTTACGCCCAACGCAGTGGACATCGCGGTGCAGACGCGCGCGACTTCTTCGATCATCAATACGTATGACAAGGTGTCGAGGCCCGGGCCGCCCCACTCTTCCGGCATCAACATGCCGCAGCAGCCCAGGTCCGCAATTCTTTTCAACAGGTCGAGGGGAAATTTCTCTTCTCGTTCCAGTTCCTTGACGAGCGGACCAACTTCCGTCTCCATAAATTGCCGGACGGTGTCGCGAATCAGTTTTTGGTGATCCGTGAGAGAGAAATCCATAGCAGACGCCGATGCTAGCACATGCAGCAGCGTCCGCACATCGACTCAATAAATCGGGAGTGCAGGTTCGTATCGTTTAGGCTGTGACTTGACCACTTCAAGACCACAGGTAGGGTCGCATGGATGATAACCGTCGTCGTCCGACCAGAAGCATTGCCACACTGGAAAAGGGTCGTCTCCATAAAACCATTGCGCCATAAGGACGTACGCCGAGTACCAGCTGACATGCATGGCCCGGAAACGGCACTTCGCGTCATCGGCAAAGAAGTCGGAATAATCTTTGTCCAATTCATACTTCCGTCCGGACACCACAGCGTCGCCGATATCATTGATCACACCGTGCTCAGTCTCCGAGGATAAACCACACAAAATGATCTCCGGATGGTTGTAGGTAAGTAGCAGCCCGGTGGAATACGAAAACCATTCCTGGTTGGCCGAATCCTCTAAGTGGAAACACCGCGTTTTTCGACAATTTTAACGGCAGCGACGTGAATCGGAGCTAGGCCGTCGTAGTTTTTCAGATCGCGCATAAAAATAATCCTACAGTTTAAAGAGTTCCCGAAGGCGTCTGGTCTGCTGACGGCTGACCGGCACTTCGGTCTGTTTTTTATCGTTCATTTTCAGCATGAAGGTGGATTTGAACCAGGGCACCACTTCCTTGATGTGATGTAGATTGACGAGGAAAGAACGATGCGCTCGCCAGAACGAATCGGAAGCCAGCGCGTCTTCGAGTTCGTCCAGGGTGCGGTAGTTTGATGTGCCTTCCAGATCGCGCGTGATGATGGAGATCAGGCCATCGCCGATAGTGGCGAAAATCATGTCTTCGGCATCCACCAGTAGCAGCTTCTGCTGGGCGTTGACAAGAATTTTTGATGGCGCGGGCGCTGCGGCCTTGGCTGTGGCGGTTTTCACCACACCCAGGCGATTGACCAGCTGCTCCAACCGGTCGGCGGGAGAAACTTCCGATTCGATTTCACGCCGCGCGCGCTGAATGGCCTTGGCGATGCGCGCCCTGTCGAACGGCTTGAGCACATAGTCCACGGCGTTGACGTCAAACGCTTTGACCGCGTAGTGGTCGAATGCCGTCGCGAAGACCACGTGTGGCACCTCGATTCTCCGCTCGACCAACTTTTGCAGAACACCGAAACCATCCAGGCCGGGCATTTGCACGTCCAGAAAAACCAAGTCGGGGGCGTGTTCTTTGATCAGGTTGACTGCTTCCAAACCGTTTTTTCCCTGCGCGACCAAATGAACGTCGGGAAATGATTTCAGAAGGAATGCCAGCTCCTCGCGAGCCGGCTTTTCATCGTCAACGATGAGCGTGTTGATAGTCATGGAGAATCGTGCGTCCCAGTATAGGCGCGGGCGCTCGGGGGCCGCAATTGGCGGGCGAAATCGAAAGAAAAAGCGCCGGACCTGGGTTTGCCGGGTCCGGCGGGCTTGGTTTACGAACGAAGCTACAGAGTAACGACCGCCGATTTAGTGGCCGCTCTTGACAGTATGTTTGCCAAAGTCGAACAAGTCGAACAGGTCGCCGATGGCTGGAGTGTTGCTGGGCACGTAAGGGTTGTCCTTTTCAGTCGTGGGATTGGGATAGTTATCGCGGCTGCGGTCAGAGATCGTTGGCAGGCCCCAGTTGTGCTCGATGAATTTAAGGATGGAGACGTGGTCGCTGTAGTCGTGGGAAATATGTCCGCCACGGCTGTGGTTGGAAACCACGATCAGCGGGATACGCGTGCCATCGCCAAAGAAATCCAGGTTCTGGATATAGCCGGAGTCGTAGTAGCCGCCGCCTTCATCCACGGTGATGAAGATCGCGGTGCTTTCCCAAAGTTGTGGATTGGCTCTTACGCCGTCGACGATTTTCTTCACGAAGCCCTCGAAGAGATCAAACTTGGAGGACGCTGGATGGCCGTCAACCCAGCCGCTGGGCTTGACGAAGGAAACCGCCGGCAACGTGCCGTTCTTGATGTCTGCGTATAGATCAGTGGTGTCTACGATGTGGCTGGTGCGGATGGAAGCATCGGTCATGATTTGCGTCTGATACTGGAACGGGTTGCAGATGTTGCAGTATTGATCGCTCTTGGCGCCGACGGTGCCGTAGTTGAGCTGGTATTTGTCGCCGAGATAGGAGTTCCACTGGTCGTTGTAAGACTTCCAGGAAACGTTGTTCTCCAGCAGGACATCAGCGATGCTGCGCTGACCGGTGGGAGGAATCGTAAACGGCGTGTTGAAAATGAAGTGATCGGTGTAAGCGTCGGAGCCGTCGCCGAAGTAGCCCGGATTGTAATTATTCAACAGGTAGTAGTGACCCGGTTCGCAGTTGGGATTGATCGGGCGTGCGAGAGAAGCCAGGTGCTTAAGAATTGGGCCAACTCCTGGTTGCGTGGCATCGGAACAATCTGAGTAACTGCCGCCGCCATACACCGGTGAACCAAATCCTGCGCCACCATAACCGTCTTGAGTCCACCAGTTGTTGGTGCCGGAAACCGGGTTGGGATTTTCAATTTCATCCACGACGCCAGTATCGGCTGGCCGATCGGCCCAGACCTGCACGGTGTGCGGCGGGACGGCCGGATTACCATTGCCATCGCTGAACCACAGGGCATCGCCGAAGCCGAGCATAATGCTGTCCAGCCCGGTACCGCCCATCGCCGGCTGGTGGTAGTTGTCGCTCATGGAGAACTCGTCAGCGAGCTCCTTAAAGTACGGCATATCACCCTGCAAAACGTTGTAAAAACCCATCGCGGTCGAACCTTCACCGGTGGTTGTGGCCGTCGGCGAATAGTCCGTGCTGAAGTTGGCAGGCTGAGGCTTGCCGTTCACGTTCGAACCGACGGTGAGTTCGGTCCACGCGAAGAGGTCCGATTTGCAGCCGCTGGGATTGGCCTTGCTGGCATAAGCAACGTTGCAATCCGCTTGCTGCCACATCTGATAAAAGCGGTGAACCGGACTGGAAGCGTACGAATCCCAGTTAAACGTGTCCGAGGTTTTCGAATTCGAGAGTTGGAAAGGACCCCCAGGCAGGCTCGAGTACGGCGCCGTCGAATGAACTCCAGTTACGCGCGAGTCAGGTACTCTGCCGGGGAGGCCTGTGCCACCAGAGGTCAGGAAGCCGTAGTAGGTGGCATCTGGAAGGCCATTCTCGGAAGCTTCGGCGTCCGCAAGCGTGCAGATGCCGTTGTTCTTGCAAACGTCCGTTGGTCCGCCGGTCAGCGGTGCCGGGAGAATACCGTAGGGCGTCTTGTTGGCTGGGCTCAACTGAAATTCAGTAGCGCCAGTGATGTCGGCTGAATACTGTGTGGCCAACCAATACTTCGAACCGGGAGTGCCGTCTTCGTTGATGATGTGCTTGGAAAGAAGATTGTCCACCGTTTCGCCGTGCTTCGGTTTGTAAGTTGCGAAGACATGGTCGAAGCTGCGGTTTTCGCCGACGATAACAATCACGTGCTTGACGGGTGACTTGCTGTCCTTGCTTTGCGTCTTTTTATCTGGCGGGGCTGCGTTCGCCAGAGTGCCGCCGAGCGAGAACGGCACGGCAGTCAGTATTGCCAAACTAACCCGCGCGGTATGCGCGAGCTTCTTAAGAATGCGATTTGCAGACATCGGCTCTCCTTGGACACAATCGGATCACTGGGCGACGGAGAGTATTCATCCCGTTATGTTTCAGAACGGTTGAAGCAGGATGAAATTCATGTTCATAGGTGCGAACGCCAGGGCCAATTCAACAGACAACCCTGGCAAAAGAGAAAAATCGCTGAAATCCATTATCATCGAACGTGCAATTCACACTGCCGGGAGCGGACATGGCAAAACAGATCGTCGGGCAGCCAAATAAGAAGGCCAAAATCCTGAAAAGCGAAATTATTTATGAAGGCAAAGCTTTCGGCGTGCGGCGCGACGAATTGATCGAGCCTACAGGCGTTCGAACTATCCGCGAGGTCGTAACTCATCCCGGATCTGTCGTGGTCTTGCCCGTGCTTCCCGATGGCCGCATCGTCATGGTTCGTCAGTATCGCCACGCGACCCGGCAGTATTTGTGGGAGTTGGTCGCAGGGCGAATGGAGCGCGGCGAAAATCCGAAGAAGGGCGCGCAACGCGAACTGATCGAAGAAACCGGCTACCGCGCCAAAAAGTTCACTGTATTTCTGGACGTGTTTCCCACTCCCGGTTTTCTTGCGGAACGCATGTACCTCTTACTAGCCGAAGGTGTTACCGCCGGCCGAGCCCAACCAGAAGAAGACGAGAAAATCGTCGTGGCTGCCTATACCCGCAAGCAGCTGGAACAAATGATGCGCGCAGGCAAATTACGGGACGCCAAGTCCATCGCCGGCCTGCTGTTTTATTTTTCGTTCCTTGTAAAGTGAACAACTAGCCGCGGATGTTAATGGGTTTAAAACGATTTTTGACTACTAAAAACCTTACCGAAAACTTACAAAGTTGCCGCAAGTTCTATTGACTCGGATTTCCGTTCTGGTACACTCCGCCCATTCCAGTCGTGTTGGTATTGGTTCTCTACCGTACCAAGCTGACATGACTTGGAGCTTTTGTACCATTCGTTTCAATTCAGGGAGGACGAACGCGGTGCAAGGAACGGTTAAGTGGTTCAACAATTCGAAGGGCTATGGTTTCATCGGTCGCACGGATGGTCCGGACGTTTTTGTCCACTATTCCGCGATTACCGGTGACGGCTATCGCACACTGCAGGAAGGTGATGCAGTGGAATTCGAAATTGTGCAAGGTCCGAAAGGACCGCAGGCAGCCGAAGTACAAAAAGCAGCATAAAACCACAGTGCAATAATTATACGGGCCGGCTGGAATGTTCCCCTCTGCCGGCCTTTTTGTTTCACCTTTTTTTCAAACGGTTCGGGACTCGATTCGAAACCAGTTCGCATTATAATCACCCCATGGACAACCAACAGATTGCTCGCATCCTTCGCGAGACCGCGCAATTGCTGGAAATTGACGGCGCCATTATCGGCCGTTACCGCAGCTACGAGAAAGCAGCCGAACTTATTGCGGGACTGCCGGACTCCATCGAACAACTCGCCAAGGAACCCGAAAAACTCAAGGAGCTTCCCGGGATTGGCGACCGTATGGTGGAACATCTAAATGAAATTCTGGAAACCGGCGACTATGCGCTGCGCAAAAAGCTGCTGAAAAAATATCCCGCCACAATTCTGGACGTGCTGCAACTCCAGTCTCTCGGTCCCAAGAAAGCGGCGCTGCTGTGGAAGAAATTCAAGGCGGGCAGCGTCCCAGAAATCGAAAAGATCGCTCTCGAAGGCAAGTTGCGCGACGTCCCGGGCTTCGGGGAAAAAAGCGAACAGAATATTTTAAAGGCCATTGAATCATTCAAGCGGCTGATCGGGCGCTTCCTGCTGCAAAGTGTGGAAGTGGCCGCTGAAGCCTTGCAGGAGCACATTGCTAAGGCCGGCAAGGCCGCGGAGAGCGTTACTCAGGCAGGTTCCCTGCGCCGCGGAAAGGAAACCATCGGCGATCTCGATCTGCTGGTCACTCTCGCCGAGGGCTACACGGCGCAAAAGCACGTTGATGCGCTCGCCGAGCACATCCTGAAATTTCCGGGGATCGACCAGACCCTGGCGCATGGCGAAAACAAAGTGAGTTTCACGCTCAAGAACGGCCTGCAAGTCGACGTACGCCTATTGAAGAAGGAAAACTTCGGCGCGGCTCTTCTTTATTTCACCGGCTCGCGGGAGCACAACGTGCGGCTACGTGGCCGCGCCAACGAAATGGGCTGGACGCTGAATGAATATCAATTGGCCACCCTGAAAGCGGAAAAACGCGTCGCCGGACGCAGCGAAGAAGAAATCTACAACAAGCTGAAGCTCGATTACATCGAGCCGGAGCTACGCGAAAATAGCGGTGAAATTGAAGCCGCCGAAGCGCACAAACTTCCTCAGCTCATCAAACGCGAAGATGTACAGGGCGATCTGCAGATGCACACCACCGCCAGCGACGGAAAAAACTCGATCGCGGAGATGGCCGCAGCAGCCAAAGCCCTGGGCCACAGCTATATCGCCATCACCGACCATTCGAAAGCCGTCACCGTCGCCAACGGACTCGACGAGAAACGCATGGCCCAGCACATTAAGAACCTGCGGGCAGCAGACGCCAAGGGCCTCGGCATCCGGGTTTTCGTCGGCGCAGAGGTGGACATCCTGAAAGACGGTTCACTCGACTACTCCGAAGAAATCCTGGCGCAGATCGAAGTCGTCGTCTGCTCCGTGCACTCCTATATGAACCTCGACGGCGCCGCCATGACCGACCGCATGCTGGCCGCCATCGAAAATCCCTATGCGCAAATCATCGGCCATCCCACCGGTCGACTGTTGTTGCGCCGCGATGCCTTTCCTTACGACATGGAGAAGATTCTCGACGCCTGCGCCAAACACGGGGTCGCCATGGAGTGCAACTCCTACCCCGATCGCCTGGACCTCAAAGACCTTCACCTACGTATGTGCAAGGATCGCGGAGTTAAAGTCGTCATTTCAACCGACTCCCACACCACCAGTAATCTCTCCTTTATCCAATACGGTGTGACCACTGCCCGCCGTGGCTGGCTTTCCAAGGCTGATGTCCTGAATACCGTTGGGCCAGAGCAGTTCCTCCAAGCGCTACGCCCGAAACCGGGCGCAGCCAAGAGCAAAAGCGCGGGTCGCGGCAAGTAACGGTTGCGGAACCTTTTCGAAACGATTCTCGTACCTTTAATAGCAGGCACCATAGCACGCACTTCGGAACGCCACACACGGAGGCATACACAACAATGACTGCTCTTCCCTTCTCAAATGGTAGGCCCAACAAGCTGCTCGGACGGTTAGCGGGTCTGGCTGCCCTCGCCGTTCTGGCAAGCACTTCCGCTGCGGCTTCGGCCAGCGCGGAAGAATGGACCAAGTCGTATACGGTCAGCGGCCGCGCTCGCGTCCATGTGGATTCCAATGACGGCTCGGTTCGCGTGACCACGGGGGATTCCAAGCAGGTCGAATTCCGCGTCATTTACAACGGCTACACGATGGACAAGACCCTGACGGTCACTTCAAACCAGAATGGCGATCAAGTCGAAATCAGCGCCCGCGCTCGCAACGGGTTCAACTTTGGCTGGGGAGGAATACACCGCGGCCTGCGCATTGAAGTGCACATGCCCCGCAACGCCGACTTAAACGTGGACACCGGCGACGGCTCGGTCGAGTCCGATGCCATCACCGGAAACCTCGATATCCATACCGGGGACGGCCACATTCGCGTGGACGGCGCCAAAGGCGAGATCCGCCTGCGCACTGGCGATGGCAGCATCGAGGGTCGCGAGCTCGATGGGCAATTGGAAGCCACCAGTGGCGACGGCCACATCAACGTTGAAGGCCGATTCGACGGGCTCAGCATCAAGACTGGCGACGGCAGCGTAACCGCTCGCGCCAATCCCGGCTCCAAGCTTGCCAACGGCTGGAACGTTCACACCGGCGACGGCAGCGTGACCATGTCCCTGCCCGGCGATCTGCAGGCCAACATTGACGCCAGCACTAACGACGGCCGCATCAGCCTCGGCTTACCGGTTTTGGTCGAAGGAACTATGGGCACGTCGCAGATCCACGGCAAAATGAATGGCGGAGGCCCGCCCCTCACGATCCATACCGGAGACGGTTCCATCCACCTGAGCAAAACGTAGCCGAGTACCTGATTTTTCGGTCGAGGCAAGCGAGGCAGAAGAAATTCCGCCCCGCTTTTATTTCGTCGTGCCTAATACTAGGACTTCTAGACCAGGACTGAAGAAAAGTATCGGTTCAGTTGGCACATGTGTCCTTTTTTTCCTACCCTTTATCCCAGTATTGAGACTTTAACTCCTTGAAAATAAAGCCCCCTGAGTTGGACTGAGACTTGCCCCTGCAAATAGTGTCAACGGAGGTTACCTTGGTCGTGTATGTGCTCATCTTAGGGGTCGTGCTTCTTTCAGTCGTGTCCGTTATCAGTTCGATTTTCGAATCCCAAGACCGCCGCTTATAGGGCTGTGCTTAACAACCTTACCGCCCAGCTTTAAGCCTCATCGAGCAAGCTTGTTTGCCTGCAATTTAAAACTCTCCTGCGTTCCGCGCGCAACTTCTACCTGTGCACGAGCAACGAGACATCGACACAAATGCATTCGCTGTTTGCCTGCCCGAGGCGTATACTCGCGACACTTTCGAGGTTACCCAGCCAACTATGAATGTTAAATCGTTGTCGCGCCGTGAACTGCTATTGAAGTGTGCCGCAGCGGGCTCACTTACTGTCATCCCTTCTCTTTCGTTCGATGAGGCTTTATGGGCCTGGCAGCAGAGTGACGAGAAACCACACAAGCCAACGCCTTGGAATGAGATCGGTCCCTTTTACAAACGCGAAGCGCCGCACTCGGCGCAACTGAGCCGTCCCGGCGATCCGGGGATGCCGGTAAAAATCTCCGGCAAAGTTTTCGATACCCGCGGCGATGTGCTTTCCGGCGCAAAAATCGAAATCTGGCAGGCCAGCCCACAAGGCGTTTACGATCTGGACGGCTATGATTACCGGACCACGGTGCTCGCGGACCCGCAAGGCAAGTATGACTTCGGATCAAAGCTGCCGGGCCATTATCCTGGCCGCGTGTGCCAACACATCCATTACCTGGTGAATGCTCCCGGCCACAAACCGCTGATCACGCAGCTTTATTTCGCCACGGATACCGTGTTCGAAGGCGATCCCATACACAACTACACCCGCGACCCCCTGATTCAAAATAGCGAACTGGTTCGCCCAGTAATGCTTGCGGGCGATACCACCGACATCCATGCGCTGGTAAGTTTTGAGCTTGTTCTGGAGCGCCTATGACACTCCGCTGCGTACTTACGCTGGCTCTGCTCGGAAGCTTTTCGTTCACGATTGCGGCACAGGCTCCGCAATCCTCTTCTCAAGCAAAGACGCAAACCATTGTGCTCTCCTCCCCCGCGACCTCGGGAGCTCTTTCGCCTGGCGCAGACAGCGCTGCGGTGGTTGGCAGCGACAAGAAACTTCGCTTGTGGAATCTTGCAGACGGCCACCTGCTTCACACAATTGAGCTTTCCACGGCGGACATCGACTTCACCGCGGTTTCGCCGGGCGGCCGGTTTATTCTGACCGGCGATCATGGTGGCAACGCGGTCTTATGGAACACCGAGACCGGGAAATCGCAGATTCAATTGCGCCTTCCGCATGCTCCTAGCGCAGCCGCATTCTCAGCCGACGGAAGCATCCTGGCCATCGCTCCCGCCAGCGAACCAATACAGTTTTTCGAGATCGCCTCAGGCCGCAAGCTCTGGGAAACCGCTGCGGTTACCGGTGGCACGATTTCGCTGGCTTTTTCGCGCGACGGTGCCTCCATCGCCTCTGCCGACACGGACACGGTCGTTCGCATTCGTGACGCGCACACCGGGAAGCTTATTGCGGAAAATCGCGATTTCCTGTTGGAGCCGTTGGCGGTTGACTTCACCGCCGACGGCAAGCAGGTGATCGCTGCGGGCGCCGACAAGGTAATCGCTTTCATCGACGCGTCCACCGGCAAGATCGTTCGCAAACTTGCAAAAATGGACCAACCCGTTTCCTGGTCCAGCCTGAAAGTTTCGCCAGACGGCGTCCACTTCGCGACGGTCTGCATGACCGCGGAAAATCTTGCTAAGCCGCGTCCCGTCGAAATGTGGAGCATGGCTACTGGGCAAAGGCAGTCCGAGTGGATACCTCCGTCGCTAATCCGAGCTGTAGGCTGGACCCACGATGGTCAACTGGTTTCTGTTGGCGGTACCGCAGATTCCCTGCTCATCTGGCGGATTCAGTAACTAGAACGCGCGCCACTAGACTTATTCCCTCCGCACCCGTGTGACCCACTGCGTAATTTTTCCGGGATTTGCAACCATGCCCCTGGTGCGCAATACTACTAGTTTGTTTGTACGCACTTCTTCGAGGCCGCAGCCTCATTCGCAGTGAAATCGCTCGCAAACAGGGGAGTTGAATGGAAAAGCCAGCTAAGATTGCGCCACCGAAGGGAAAACTCGGAATCCTTTTGCCGGGAATGGGAGCAGTCAGCACCACTTTTATGGCGGGAGTCGAATTGGTTCGCACGGGCAAGGCGCAGCCCATCGGCTCACTGACGCAGCTTGGCACTATTCGTCTCGGCAAGCGCACCGATAACAATTCACCAAAAATCAAGAGGTTTGTCCCCCTGGCCGATCTTGACGACCTGGTTTTCGGCGGCTGGGATCTTTTCAAGGACAACGCGTATCAAGCCGCTGCGAAAGCCGGTGTGCTCAGTAACGATGACCTCAAAAAGGTAAAACCGTTCCTCTCGAAGATCAAGCCCATGAAAGCGGCCTTCGACAAGGAGTACGTGAAAAAGCTGGACGGCACCTACGTCAAGAAAGCGAAAAATAAATACGAACTAGCGCTGCAAATCAAGGAAGACATTGCAAATTTCAGGAAGACTTCGCGCGCCACACGCCTGGTCACTTGCTGGTGCGCTTCAACCGAAGTGTTTATCAGGCCCGAGGACGTTCATTCGACGCCGGAGAAACTTATCGAAGGCATGAAGAATAATCATCCGGCCATTGCGCCTTCGATGCTCTATGCCTGGGCGTCAGTGACCAGCGGAGTGCCGTTCGCGAACGGTGCGCCTAACCTTACGGTTGATATTCCCGCCATGCAGAAATTGGCGCTCGATCACAATGTCGCCGTCTGCGGCAAGGATTTTAAAACCGGCCAGACGCTGATAAAGACCGTTCTTGCGCCGGCCTTTAAGGCGCGCATGCTCGGCCTGGATGGCTGGTATTCCACCAATATTCTCGGCAATCGCGATGGCGAAGTGCTCGACGATCCCGGCTCGTTCAAAACCAAGGAAGAATCCAAGCTCGGAGCGCTCGAATATATTCTCCAGCCGCAGCTCTATCCGGAGCTCTATAGCAAAATTCACCACAAAGTTCGCATCAACTACTACCCGCCGCGCGGCGACAACAAAGAAGGCTGGGACAACATCGACATTTTCGGCTGGCTTAACTACAAAATGCAGATCAAGGTGGACTTTCTATGCCGCGATTCAATCCTCGCGGCACCTATCGTTCTTGATCTTGTGCTCTTTCTCGATTTAGCACAACGTGCCGGTTTCCGCGGAATTCAGGAATGGCTTAGCTTCTATTTCAAATCGCCCATGACCAGCCCGGAACTTTACCCCGAACACGATCTATTCATTCAATCCATGAAACTGAAGAACACGCTGCGCTGGCTGATGGGCCAAGACCTAATCACCCACCTCGGTCAGGAATACTACGACTAGCCCAACCTCCGTCCGGACGGATAGTCCGAAGGTTCCGTCATCGAATGCTCATGCGATTGCCTATATGGATGCAAAGATAGGCCAAGGTGCAGAGTGCTACCGCCACGGCTGCCTCCAGCTTTTTTTTCTGGAGCGGACGTTGCAGCAAAATGATGATTAGCTCGCAGAATATGACCATTAGTACGATATAAAATCCTGCATGCTGCCACGCCAAGATGATCGGAAATAACAAGTAAATGAATCTCAAAACGCCCCAGTCGGGCAGCATGTGCCATCTGTCCATCACGGCATAGGGGATCACCACAAAGATAATCATTCCGGCAGAGCCGGAAAGGACAAGGGCAGCCAATCGCAGCACGTGGACAAATATGCGCGTCGCTATGCTCTGATCACTTTCTCTTGACAGATTCAATCGAGGGCCTCTGCGAACGGCTTACGAACTCTTGGCCACTGCACCCTTCGCTTCCACGGCGTCCAGCACCCGCGTCGAATAAATCAACGCTGCTCCCGCGTTCATAGCCACGGCAACGCCCAGCGCCTCGGAGATCTCTTCCTTCGAGGCACCCGCCTTCAACGCCGCATCCGTATGAAACACAATGCAGCCATCGCATCGCGTGGTCACCGCAACTGCCAGCGAAATAAGCTGTCTTGTCTTCTCACCCAGCAGCGTAGTTTTGGCATTGGCCCCAGAAAGCGTCAGATAGCCTTTCAACGTGTCCGGCGAGAGCTTGGACAATTCTCCAAGCTTCCCGCCAATTTCCTTTTGATAATTATTCCAATCGAGCATCATGTTTTTGTCTCCTCCGTCCTGAATCAACTCGCAACGAATTCCTGCGCGAGTTTATTATTCAAATCCTGATGTTTGCCGCGATTCTTTCAGCGCCGAAGACGCAGGCGCAGCGAGCGCATCGCTCATTTGGGCCGGAAGCGATTGCAGGGGCACACATTGGTAAACGGAGGCCGAGCTCCGTGCTGGCACGCGTGATGCTCGCCACCCTGTATGTGCTCGGCAAAGCGGTGACCGCACACACACTTCGTACCCGGCGGCGGTGTTGGCAGTTTAGGTTTCATAGCTCCGGTATCCACAGATGTAGCTACTCGTAAATCATAACCGACATTGATTGGTCTTACGCTAAATTTCGACCCTGCGTCGTCTCCAGGTTCGCTGCGATCGGAACCAAAAAAAGAGTCAAGTGTGGAGTTGCGATTTTAGCAGCACTCCGCCTTATGCTATCGTTGCGAATTCGGCCAGACGCGCCGAAGCGCGCCATTGTCACGCAGCGCGCTGCACTCTAGTTTTGTTTTGATGAAATCGTCCCCGGGGGTCGCGCAAGATGAAGAGCACTTACAATGGGCAAGCCGTTCCAAAGGAAGGCACGCCCATCGATTACAGTGGCGGCGAGCTGCAAGTTCCGCACAACCCGATCATTCCTTTCATCGAAGGCGACGGCACCGGTCGCGACATCTGGAAGGCTTCGCGCCGCGTCTTCGACGCTGCCGTCGAGCATGCCTACGGCAGCAAACGTAAAGTGGCATGGTACGAAGTTTTCGCCGGCGAAAAAGCCTTCAACGCCTATAAAGAATGGCTTCCTAACGACACGGTCGAAGCCATCCGCGATTTTCGCGTGGCCATCAAGGGACCGCTCACCACCCCCGTTGGAGGCGGCATTCGTTCGCTCAACGTCGCGCTGCGCCAGATTCTCGATCTTTACTCCTGCGAACGTCCGGTGCGCTACTTCGAAGGAGTTCCCTCCCCCGTCAAACATCCGGAAAAATTGAACGTCTTCATCTTCCGCGAAAATACTGAAGACGTGTATATCGGCATTGAGTGGAAGTCCGGCTCGCCCGAAGCGAAAAAACTCCTCGAATTCCTGAACAACGACATGTTGAAAGACACCAAAAAGCAAATCCGCTGGGATTCTGGCGTCGGCATCAAGCCAATTTCCCCCACCGGCACCAAACGCCTGGTTCGTCGCGCCATCAAGTACGCGCTCGCGCACAAACGCAAATCCGTCACGCTGGTCCACAAAGGCAACATCCAGAAATTTACCGAAGGCGGCTTCCGCGACTGGGGCTACGAACTCGCGCAGGAAGAATTCCGCAAACAAACCGTCACGGAACGCGAGAGCTGGATCGTCGATAATCTCGACAAGAATCCGCAGCTTTCGATCGAACAAAACGCCGCCGCCATTGAACCCGGCCTCGAGCAAGCCACGGACGCTTTCAAGAAAACCATCTACGACGAGGTGAACCACACGCTCAGCTCAATCTACAAATCCCACGGCCAGGGCCAGTGGAAACAAAAATTAATGATCAACGACCGCATCGCCGACTCCGTTTTTCAGCAAGTCCTGATGCGCCCTGACGAATACAGCGTCCTCGCGACCTCCAACTTGAATGGTGACTACCTTTCCGATGCTTGCGCTGCGCAGGTCGGCGGACTCGGCATGGCGCCGGGCTCCAACATCGGCGACGGCTTCGGGGTATTCGAAGCCACGCACGGCACCGCGCCCAAATATGCCGACAAAGACGTGATCAATCCCGGCTCGGTCATGCTGTCCGGCGCCATGATGTTCGAATTCCTCGGCTGGAATGAAGCCGCCAAGCTTATCGAAGACGGCATCGCCCGCACCATTCAGCAAAAGAAAGTAACCTACGATTTAGAACGCATGATGCCCGGCGCGACAAAAGTCGGCACTTCCGCCTTCGCCACCGCCATCATCGAAAACATGAAAGGCATGGCCGCCGCGGGATAGTTTGCTCGCCGCGAAATTGTCATTCCGAGCCTGCCTGCGCAGGCAGGCGCAGCGAGGAATCTGCTGTTACGGTTAAAATTCAGAGCAACACCTATCGGAGAGAAAAACGTATGAGCAGAAAAAAAGTAACCGTAGTCGGCAGCGGCTTCGTCGGCTCCACGACCGCGCAACGCATCGTGGACATGGAACTCGCCGACGTCGTCCTCACTGACATCCTCGACGGCCCACCCGCCGGCAAAGCGCTGGACATGGTCGAAGCCACGCCGATCACCAAATCCGACGCGCGAGCCATCGGCCTCTCCACCGCGTCCGGCGACTATTCCGGCACCGCCAACAGCGACATCGTAGTGATCACTGCCGGTTTCCCGCGCAAACCCGGCATGAGCCGCGACGACCTCCTCAAAGCCAACTACGACGTCGTCAAGGCCGTCGTCGAACAGATCATCAAACATTCGCCCAACTGCATCATCATCGTGGTCACCAATCCTCTCGACGCCATGGCGCAAGCCGCTTTCAGAGTCAGCGGCTTCCCCAAGCAACGCGTCCTCGGCATGGCTGGCGTACTCGACTCCGCGCGCATGAGCGCCTTCGTCGCCATGGAGTGCAAAGTCAGCGTAGAAAACGTCCACTCGTTCGTTCTCGGCGGCCACGGTGATGACATGGTTCCCCTCCCGCGCTATTCGAACGTAGCCGGAATTCCCCTCCCCGACCTGCTCCCCAAAGAAAAAATCGACGCCATCGTCGAACGCACCCGCAAAGGTGGCGCCGAAATCGTCAATCTCCTCAAGACCGGCTCCGCCTACTACGCGCCCTCGGCCGCTGCCGTAGAAATGGTCGAAGCCATCCTCAAAGACAAAAAGAAAATCCTGCCCTGCGCCGTCTATCTCGAAGGCGAATACGGCATCAAGGGACTCTTCGTTGGTGTACCAGTAAAACTCGGCGCAAAAGGCGTAGAACAAATCGTCGAAATCAAACTAACCCCCGACGAAAATGCCGCCCTACAAAAATCCTCAGCCTCCGTCCGCGAACTAGTTACCGTATTGGGTTTGTAGCCGACGCATTCTGAGGCGCGCGTTTCCTAGGACACGAACCATCACTCAAATCTCTCCCATGTTGGCGGTCAGTGACGGAAACGCCGCCATAAAATTCTACCGAGCCGCCTTCGGCGCGGAACTCCTGTGGCACCTGGATGCCGGCGGCCATGTCGTCGCCGGTCTTTCCATTGACGGCGCTAAATTCTTCCTGGCCCACGAGGCGCCCGACTACGGCACGCGCAGCCCATCGTCCGCGGGTTTTACCACTGTGAGGATCGAGCTTTTCGTAGATGATCCCGTCTCCGTACACAAGCGAGGTGGCCGCAGGTGCCATCGAGCGAAGCCCCGTCGTTGAACATGAGCACCAAACAATTGGCCCGGCACCGATCAAACGAATGCTGCAAGGCGCCGTGGCAGACCCGTTTGGTCACCTCTGGCTTGTTGGAAAGTTCCTCGACTAACAACCGTGCGCGAATCCCACCTCCGCACGTTCTTCAAATCAGTTCTCCAACGCGTCCTCTCGCTTCTTACGGACGGCACTTAATTTCAATCCGCAAATCAGTAGTCCCGCGGAGAGCGCCAGCCGCTCTCGCGGGGTTCTCACCCACCTTAATTGCATGCATCGGTTCGGGATTCATCCACTGCACACGCCGAGCGCCCGGATGAACAGGCTCATCCCTGCCCGGATGGTCCCTGACGCTACCATCCGGGCGATGATAACGAATATGTGGTGACTTCCAAAAGTTTTCCTGTATCAATCTCCGCGGGTCTCAGCGCTTGGCGTCCTGCCCGGTCCGGGCGACTTTGCGCTGTCCTTCTGTTATTTTCCTTCTGAATTGCTCACGCCCGTCGGTCTAGCTAAGTTCCTTGGAAGGCCACCACAGCTTCCTGCCCCGCCACCACGCGATTACGCCCTTCTCTCTTCGCCTCAAACATTCGTTCGTCCGCCGCAGCCAACAGCTCCGCCGCATCCTCTCCGTCCTGCGGGAAGCTCGCCACTCCGGCGCTGATAGTCACCTGAACAGTTTGATCGCGCGACCCTATCGCGATGGGAGTATTCGCCACCAGTTCTCTGAGCGATTCCACTTTCTTTCGCGCTGTCTCGATGTCCATCTCGGGCAAAATCAACACAAATTCTTCGCCGCCGTAACGTCCCACGGTGTCGCTCTGCCGGAAAGAGTTGCGCAAGAGTTCAGCGATTCTCTTCAAGACCACATCACCCGCTGAGTGGCCGTACGTGTCGTTGAGCGACTTGAAACGATCGGCGTCAATCACCGCCACGGCCAGCGACTTGCCATAGCGGCTGGCGCGGCTGAGTTCAATTGCCAGCCGGTCGTCCACGTAGCCTCGGTTAAACAGCCCCGTCAGGTGATCGCCCGTGGCCAATTCCAACAGTTTCTGGCTGCGCGACACCAGTGCCAGGCTGAGCGCCGAAGCCGTCAGCATCATGATCAAACGCGAAATCTGCGCCGACCAGCTGAACAGACCGTAGGGATACGGCGCGTAGCTCGCGCTGTTCAGGTCCCAATGACTTGCCGCAAAATAAACAATCGCGAGGTACTCGGCAAACGCCAGCAGGCCCGCCGTAATACAAATCCGTTTGTCGTAGCGCAGGCTGGTGCAGCCGATCGCCAGGAAGTAACCCTCAAACACCACTTTGCTGTTCACCGCTGTGTGCGGCTGATTCACCAGAAGAAACAGCGCCAGCGCACTACTAATCAGCGTGACGTCAAAAGCGCTGCTGACAAAACCCAGCCACGAAGGATTGTAACTGCGTGAGATCAACAGGTAGACGACGACCGAAAGAAAAAAAGTTCCAGAAGCAAGGCTGATGCCGACCAGCCCTTCCTTTCGCTCCACCGGAAAGAACAGAGAGTTGATTACTGGTATGAGTAGAAGTAACGTCGCCAGAGACAGCCGGACTTTCGCCACCAACAGCTCGCCCGCGACGCCCGCTTCCGCCAGGACCGGGTCCGGGCCTGACCAAAATGACTGTGAAAAATCTCTAAAGTTAATCTTCATATTCATTGCACATCGCGTCTTTCTCGTTCTGCGCTATGCCGCCGTCTTTCTTTTGCCTTTTGTAGCGGCCACCTTTAGGCCATCTTGCTTTCGTCGTGGCTGCTAAGCGCTCAGCCAACCTGGTCAACGCGCGTCGCAACCCTTCTAGTCATCCAAATTGGGAAAGTAATCGGAAGTCAGGTCGAACCGAGCGCCAAGATCAGCATAAAACCGGGAGTCTGAGTAACGTACAGGGATTCCATGCAAGCGTTCCAAAGCGGCAAGGTCGCGCCCACAAAAATCCTCGACCTCTGCCCATGAACTCGTCATCGTTCCCGGCCTGTAGCCTCTGTTTAGGGAGCAGGGATGCCGGCAGAGAATTTGTCTTGATTCTCGATTTTAGCGAGTTCTTCATGAAGGCGGGCAGCTTCGGCGCGATACTTTGCCGCCTCGACATGGTACTTGACGGCGGGCACGCTGCCCATGGCATTGAAAATCTTGGTGATCGCATCGTTCTTGCCTTTGCCGGTGTGTTCGAGCTGGTTGGCAAGATCGTCCTGGTTTTGTGCATCGCCCTCCAATCCGGCAATGCGGCTCTTAAGATCCTGAATGTTGGCCCAGCGCTGAGCCCGCGCAATGGCAGCATCGGTGACAGGGGTATTGGCGGCGTCCCAATCTCCCGTGCCGCGAATCTCCAGCACATTTTTGAAAGCGTCGAGATTGTCGGCGCCGCGCCGATTGCCCAGATCGGCAGACATGCGGTACCAGGTCACGGCCTTAGCGTTGTCGGGCTGCACGCCTTGCCCGAATTGATACATCCAACCCAGTTGATTTTCCGCGTCGCTGTTCCCCTGCGCAGCGGCTTTGTCAAACCAGGCCATGGCCTTGGCATAATCGGTTGGCACGCCGAGGCCCTTCTGAAACATATAGCCGATATTTTCCTCGGCGTTGTTGTTGCCATGTTCCGCGGCTTTGTAAAACCAGGACAGAGCCTCGGCGTAATTCTGCGGCTGGCCCCATCCTTCCTCGGCCATGAAGCCTAACTGGCTTTCGGCGTCGGAGTCGCCGTGGCCTGCGGCGCGGAGATACCAGGTATGGGCTTGGGCAAAGTCCTGCTTCACCCCATATCCGCACTGGTAAAAGTAGCCGGCTTGCTTTTCCCCCTGCGAGAGATTCTGGTCGGCAGCTTTGCGGTACCAATCAAGAGCTTGTTTGTAATTACGCTTGACGCCAATCCCATCCTCGAACATGCCGCCCAGGTTGTACTGGGCGAGCGCATAGCCCTGCTTCGCGGCAGAACGATAGTAGGCCAGGGCGCGCTTGTAATCCCGCGGCATACCAAACTTATGTTCATACATGTTGCCCAGTTGATTTTGCGCAGGCGCAAAGCCCTGGTTAGCGGACTCGCCATACCAGAGCACAGCTTGGGCGTAGTCTTGGGGAACGCCGAGTCCTTGATAATAGTGATTCGCCAATGAGAATTGCGCTTGCGCGTCACCCGCGGCGGCGGGCTCGCGAAGAGAATTGAAGTCGTTGCCCGGCCGCGGTGCCGCTGCCTGGGTCGACGTTTGGGCCGGTACCTGCGCTCGCGCTGCGGAAAGCAAGGTGAACATCAAGAAAGCTGCTATCGTGGGCCGAGTCCGGAAGCTCATGGAGATCTCCTCCTAGACGAATACTGGAGAAACCCTGGAAGGGTGCGACTGGAAATGGGTTTCTCTTCCTCTCCAACCCCGGCCCGCGCCGCAATCAGCAGGACCGCATCCCACGGCAATCACCTACCATCTTCCAGTAGCCTGACACGCGGAGGCTCATACGACGATAGACTGCTCGTACTAAAGGGACGGAATGTGCTCAATGTTGTATTTCCAGGGCGGGCAGCTAGATGCGACGAGTCGAAAATGGAGAGCAGTTGTGGGAAGCCAAAGACGAGTTTTGTTCCAAGCCCGGGACCCCGCCGATGGTAAAGGCGGGACTTAGCCGGGTAGTGCGACGATCATAACAGCTGATTTCAAGCTTAAATGGCCATCAGGACATGTGGATTTTGGACGATTCCACCTTTCGCAAATCGACCCTTAATACTCCGGCCACGCAGCTCGGTTGCCTCGACGGTTCGCTGCCATTTTACGATTGGGCTTAGCTGCTAAGTAACGACAGCATTCAACCTTCAGGCTTTGGCGGCGCGCATTTGCGCGATCCGTTCGTTCTGCTGCCGCGTCAGGTGCGGGACGATTCCAAGTTGCCGCTCGATAAGCATGAGCTGCGCGCGATGATGCATCTCGTGCTCTTTCACGCCAAGCAGCGATTCGAATCGGGACCTCGCCGTTTTCCCGTCGCCTTCGGTCACCATTTCCGCTAGAAATTCCGGCGTCAACGTCTCCAGCCACGCCGCAAACTGTTCCCCTTCGGTTCGAAGCAACTCTACGATCTCCGCCTTCGAGCGGGGCTTGCTTTCGTTCGCTTCTGCACGTTCACCCATCGCGACAAAGTCTATGCCCTGCATGGTAGTCCGCCGCTGCTTCCTGTGAATCTCGTCCCAAAACCCCTGCGCGACGGCAATGTGCGTCAACATCCGCCCCACGGATTTACACTCAGGCGCGGCGACATGCCCATACTGTGATTCCGGAATATCCTCCGCCACCTGAACAGTGTTTTTTCGTACCGTACGAAACGCGTTAGCCAGTTCCTTACCGCTGTAAGCAGTCATGGTTCACCTCGTCCTGGATTTTTCCGCCCTACTCTCGCACGCGCCGGATGTCTGCGCGCACACGTGGCGGTCGTCATCTTCGATGCGCCGCGCTCAACCGCGTCACATGCTTAATAATCGGCGAGAATTGTTGTGATGTGATCAATCTCTGGTGGGAGACAGGAAAGTGCCGGAAAAGCCGCCAGCACCGGGCACAAAATCCAAACTCAGCGCGTAGGAAAGAAAAGATCCTGAAGGTTGACGCTCCATCCCTGGATCGATTGCGGTCGAATCAAGCTCGGAGGCTGGCTGTTGTCCCTGTTGCTCATCTGAAGGGAATACCCATTGGCAAGGTACGAAGGAATCTCGCGGTAATCCGTCACCGGAATATAAGGGCCTGTTTTTCCCAGTTGGACGCGATACCGATTGTCTGGGAATAGATGCGGAATCAAACGTGTCCCTGTTTTCTTGCCGCGAGACACTGTAGCAAATAGCATTGGGCTACCCTCGAAATGAATGAATCTCGCCTATTCTATAAACGCCGGGCGGCCCTGATAAGTGCTAAGACTGTGGAAAAGTGTGGATACTTTTTAAATGCGGGCGCATAAAAACCGCCAATTTCTTCTTTACAAATTTTCTTTGCCCTCTTCAATGCACGTAAAATCCGTTCTTGGATAGGACCACATAATCCTTGCCCTTCTTTCCAAACGATGACGCCAAACGAACATCCAGCTTGTGCGGCCTGCCCAGTGCGGCGCTGGCCTTGGTGTAGTAGCCCAGCGTATAGCGCGTCTTGATTCGCTCGATTAGCGCGGCAAATGCCGCATCCAGATGCGTCAGATCTTGCACGCTAAAAATTTCCCCGCCTGTCTGGTCCATTACACCGCGAATGTTTACCAGCCCTTTTTCCATCGCCGCGTGCAGCATCGTTCCCGGCGGGTTGTATCCCGGTATTTTCAAATTGTATAAAACCGCATCCGCGGCGATTAATTCCGTCACAATGTCGTGCGTTCCCTGCCCTCCCGCGTACGTCGCAACATCATCGCTGATCAGAATAATCACCCGCCGGCCTTTCGGCGGCGCGCCCAGCAGGTATTTCGCCGCCACAAAAATTCCATCATTGATATTCGTCGCGCCTCCTATCTTGAACGTTTTGATCTCCTGCGCTATCTGGCTCTTGTCTTTCGTGAACGGCACGCGCAACTCGGCCTCCGTCGAAAACGTAAACAGCGCCACTTCATCTTCAGGCTTCAAGGCCGCCAGCGCGGTGTTGGCCGCGTTACGCAACGGTCCCAGAAACGGTTCGATCGAATCACTCAAATCCAAGACCAGCGCAACATTCAATGGCAGTTCGTCACGGCTGAAGATCTGCACGTTTTGCTGAACGCCGTCTTCGCGCAGCTCAAAGTTTTCTTTTTTCAAATCGCCCATAATGTTCCCAGACTTCGTCTTCACCGTAGCGTCCACCATCACCAGGTTCACGCTCGCCCGCAGCACCCCGCCCTGATCCTGATCTTGGCTCTGCGCCATAGCAGGAGCGCCCCACCCACAACCAACCAAAACACTCACAACTGTCCATAGCCGCGCATTTCGCCAAATTGTACTCTTCACATTTTTCACCAGAACATTGTACCCGTTACTTTTCCTCGAAACGAAAGTCCGCGGACGCGGCCAACCGCATAAGTGAAAGCTTGATTGATTTCATTCGGGCAAGACCGGGACTTGAATTCGAACAAACTCAAGCTATCGGCGGAAGGAGTCGAAAACAAACTACACAAAAAATAGCGCGCCCAAGGGGACGATCATAGAACTTTTCTTAGCGATTTTGTGGCAGCCTTGCCCCAGATCGTGTTTCCGGCTGGGTTAAACCTGTAGCTAAGGGAGATTGACCTACGGAGGTCCCGATTAACGCGCTTGTTCTAACTTGAAGCCCGCGGGCCGCGCTTGCCAGCCATGGCCTTTACCTTGGAAACGAATGCGGATCGCTCAGCGATCTCTGTTCTGAGTCGGTCGAAGAGGTAGTCAAAAATCTCGCGTGTATCGTCGGCAATCTGCAAGCACTGCTCTTCTGATTGGGTGTGAATCCCAATACTCAAGATGTCGTACATCGCCTGAAACGGATTGGCCCCGTGTGGCTTCAAGACCTCGGGGATCGCCTGCGCCGCGATCTTGAGCTTGTCCTCATAGGCCTTCTCGTTCTTAGCGGCACGGATTCTTTCCACATCCGTGGTTGCGACACTGTGAGCCTCGGCTGCGTCAGCAACGACATCGATCAGTTCGTTGGTCTTGTCCTCGACCACTCGACGGAAGTATGCGACAGCCCCCAGACCGTATCCCTCGTTTCTGCTGGTGAGCGCTTTTCGGTAGAAGTCCGCTGACGCGCCAAGTCGCTTTTGCTGTTCGGAACCCGTACCGACGGCATGGGGAATTGGCCTGCTTTCATCAAGCGGCCGTTGTTCATCACAACGATCAGGAAGTAAACGTTGTCGTTTTCGCAGTTGACACATCTGTAGTAGGGCAATTTGAAGCTACCACTGGGCGAGCTCGCGAGATTGCCGTTATACTTCCACGTAGTTTCTTTCCCGCATTGCTTGCAATCACGCGAGATTGTTCCTGGAGTACTCCATTCACCTTTCTACGTACGAAAGAGCGGATAGTCTTCCAAGACCTGCGTCAGTGTGACTGGTGGAGCTGCTGGTTTGGCTGGTCGGGCAGGCGGAGTTGTTCCCATACCAATAGGTTAGATGTGGTAACACTAACTTTCAACTCAAGGCAAGGCATCGAGCCTCGCCAACTGCCGGGCACGACCTGCTTGGCTTCATTCCGGGAAGGGCTCAGGGAGTAAACGTCGCGCTCCGAGCGCGCAAACCGAGTGCTTTAGAGAGCTTCTGAATTGATCGATGCTAAACTTTTCGGACGCTTACGGAAGAAAAGCGCTGTTCACTGACGAACCTCATCCATTTGGACGTGTAACGCGCTAATCGGACAAATGAAGTCCTGGTGCGCCACGGTTTATTTGACTTACCAGGCGAGTGGAATCAACTTCCGAGTACCCAGTCACTCGCAAGCCACGGTCGTCCGTTCGGTCGCGCGGCATAGGTCCCTCAGAATTCATCGGTATCTGAATTCCTCATTTGTGAAAGCCCTTGCGCACGAGGGTCCGCCTTGAGCCGTTAACTCCTGTCTTTGTAGTGCTGCGAATTTGGGCAGACGGTTGCTAGGGGTGGCGGAAGTAGGCAGCAAGGAAAAGAGAGGGCTGTCATGCACTTACGCTTGATGGTGTTGCTTGTTGCAGGCTATCTGGCCTCTGCGGCGCTGGCGAAGGCCGATGCGATATACACCTTAAACAGTCCAAGTGACGGATTCAGGTGGTCATTCGAAGTGCCCGGAATTATCACGACTAATACGACCATTACGAACTTTCTTAATACATTCGTACTTCCGACTGGATTCTTTGGCTCCGTTGGCTGCACAACCATAGATTCGGCCATGATACTGCCGAACCCAAACCAGCAGGGCTTCTCTGGGGTAAATACTGCGTTTTCGGGGACTAATTGCAGCGGCAGCGCCAACTTCGGGTTTGCCGGTCCAATTACCAGCTTTGGAACCTTCATTGGTGGGGGCGATAGCACCCTTACGATAAGCCCTGCGGTCGCTACACCCGAACCATCGAGCCTGCTGCTGTTTGGCATGGGATTGATTGGCGCGTTTAGGTTGACGCTAGGGAAATTGGCCGGGACCATTGGGTCCGCTCGGCGCATCGACGTCAGCCCTTGAACCGTAAGCGATCGGCAGACCCGGGGTGCTGAATGCAGGTCTGGGACAGCGGGGTGTCGTTTCCGCGCAAATCGCGCACTGGCAAAAACATCGGAAACCATTGTGCGCGTTATACTCTAACCGCTTTAAAACCATTGAGTTAGGTGTACTGAGAAGGTCTGCGTGCAAGCAACTGCATGGAGCGCGACCGCCAGTAAAATCCCCCAGACTCTCGGGAACATTGCTGCACAGTGGAAGCCTCGCGCGGTCTTGATCGAAGACGCCGCGAGCGGACAGAGCCTGATTCAGGAACTCAAAAACTCGACGGCGCTGCCAGTCAAACCCGCCAAGATTGACCGCGATAGTGTTTCGAGGGCCTATGCCACAAGGCGCACCGTGGCTGGCGGACTTTCTGGATGAACATTCCAGTTTCGACAAATCGGTCCACGACGACCAGGTTGATACCACGACGCAGGCATTGAATTACTTTCGTGGTAGCGGACCGCCAGGAATATTCTTTTTTCACGAGGAATTGGCGGCAGAAAGAGCACAAACCAATGCTCAAGTGCCTAGTTGAGATTAGACGTGTAGTACCGCCAGTCCCTCCAATCATCCTCTCTACAGGACAAGCAAGATGGCAAGATCAGCGAAGAATTCTGGACGCGGAAGTCGGCGGAATGGCAAGTAGAAGAAACTCAGATTCGAGAATCAATCCAGGCATTGGAGACGGCGAGGCCGGATAGACTTCTCGATGCAGCGAGGATTTTAGAACTCGCGAATAAGGCCTATTTTCTTTATGTTAAGCAAGCTCACCCGGAAAGAGCGAAACTTCTCAGAATGGTACTTTCGAACTGTGGGATCGATGCGGTAAGTCTCTACCCTACATACAGAAAGCCATTCAACTTGATATTCCAAACGAACAAAACGGAGGAATGG
>WNEZ01000053.1_pt1 | contig 94695 bp, 101 predicted proteins | sample 5400521 | NCBI WGS metagenome assembly WNEZ01 (sample SAMN13153339, study PRJNA577476) | soil metagenome | isolation source: 120 cm saprolite under Douglas fir tree site 2 hole 1 replicate 1 | place: USA:California | collected 2015-04-18
AGATGGTGATGCCGGGGGACAACACGAAGATGACGATCGAGCTGATTACGCCGATCGCGATGGAGGAGCAGCTGCGCTTCGCGATCCGCGAGGGCGGCCGCACCGTCGGCGCCGGCGTCGTCACCAAGATCTTGAAGTAGCGAGGATCCCATGGCGGGCAAGATTCGCATTCGGCTGAAAGCGTTCGACCACGCGCTGATCGACCAGGCGGCGGCCGATATCGTGCGCACCGCGGAGAAGACCGGGGCGCAAGTCTCGGGCCCGATCCCCCTGCCGACCAAGCGGCAGCTCTGGACCGTGCTCCGCAGCCCGCACATCGACAAGAAGAGCCGCGAGCAGTTCGAGTTGAAGACGCACAAGCGGTTGATCGACATTCTCGATTCACGCTCGCAGACGATCGACGCGCTGACGAAGCTCGATCTGCCGGCCGGCGTGGACGTGGAGATCAAGGTCCAGTAGCGCTATGAGCGGTCAGGTGGGCGGTTTGATCGGGCGCAAGCTCGGCATGACCCGCGTGTTCGACGCGGAAGGCGCACACGTGCCCGTCACGGTGATCGCCGCGGGGCCGTGCCCCGTGATCCAGGTGACGGGAGCAACGGGCGGGGCGGCGGGGCCAGGCGCGCAGGTCCAGCTCGGCTTCGGTGAGCGCAAGCCGAAGCGCACGGGCAAGGCGTTCGCGGGTCACGTGAAACGGGCGGGGCTCGAGCTCGCGCCCCACCTCGTCCAGAGCTTCGTGCTGGCGGGCGAGGGCGAAGGGCCCAAGCCGGGCGACAAGATCACGGTGGCCATCTTCGCCGCGGGCGACCGGGTGAAGATCACCGGGGTCACGAAGGGCCGCGGCTTCCAGGGCGTCGTGCACCGCTATCACTTCGCGGGTGGCCCCGAGACCCATGGCAACACCCGGCACCGCAAGCCGGGCTCCATCGCCCCGGGGACCGACCCCTCGCGCATCATCAAGGGGAAGCGGATGCCGGGGCACATGGGGGCGCGCCGCTTCACCGAGCTGGGCCTACGGGTCGTCAGGGTGGACGCGGAGCGCAACTTGCTATTTGTGCGCGGCGCGGTGCCGGGACCCATGAACGGGCTCGTTACCGTGCGCAAGCAGGGAGGCCGGAGCCGTCATGATTGAAGCGCCGCACTACTCCGCCGCGGGCGCGAAGAAGAAGGCCGTCCGCCTGCCCGCCGCGCTGTTCGACGGCACGGTGAACGAGCACGTGCTGCACCGCGCGGTCGTCACCTATCTCGCGAACCAGCGTCAGGGCACACACGACACCAAGACGCGGGCCGAGGTCTCGGGCGGCAACCAGAAACCGTGGCGCCAGAAGGGGACCGGCCGGGCGCGGCAGGGCTCGACCCGCTCCCCGCAGTGGCGGCACGGCGGGATCGTGTTCGGGCCGCACCCCCGCGACTACCGGCTGGGAATCCCCAAGAAGGTGCGCCAGCTCGCCAAGAAGTCGGCCCTGAACGCCCGGGCCCGCGAGGGGGCCGTGTTCGTGGTGGACGCGCTCGAGTACGAGAAGCCGACGACCAAGACGCTCGTTGAGCTGCTCGGCAAGCTGGGGGTGGCGGAGAAGAAGGTGCTGGTCCTGACCGCCGGCGCCGCCCACGCGCACAACGTCTACCTGTCGGGCCGGAACCTGCCGAAGGTGCATGTGATGCGGTTCGCCGACGCCACGGCGTACGAGATTCTCTGGGCGGACGCGGTGGTCACGGAGTTGGCGGCCCTCGGCGCAGGGACAGAGAAGACGGAGGCCGAGGATGCCTGAACAGCACGCGCTCATCGTGGGGCCGGTGATCACCGAGAAGTCCTCGGCCGCCTATCAAGCCCGCAAGGAGTACGCGTTCCGGGTACGTACCGACGCCACGAAGCCGCAGGTTCGCGCGGCGATCGAGGCGCTCTTCAAGGTCACTGTGACGGACGTGCGGACGCTGGTCGTGCGCGCCAAGCGCAAGAGCTATGGTCGCTTCGTCGGTCGTCGGCCGGCGTGGAAGAAGGCGTTCGTCACTCTGAAAGAGGGCGACACGATCCAGGTGTTCGAGGGCTGATATGGGCATCCGACAGTTCAAACCGGTCACGCCGGCAACGCGGTTCCGCTCCGTCTCCGATTTCGAGGGGATCACGAAAACGACCCCCGAGAAGTCGCTCCTCGAGCCGCTGCGGCGCACGGGCGGGCGCAACAACAAGGGCCACATCACCACGCGCCATCAGGGGGGCGGCCACAAGCGGCAGTACCGGCGCATCGACTTCCGGCGCGAGAAGTTCGCCGTGCCTGCGACCGTGGCGGCGATCGAGTACGACCCGAACCGGACCGCGCGCATCGCGCTGCTCCACTATGCGGACGGCGAGAAGCGCTACATCCTGGCGCCCAAGGGTCTCGCCGTGGGCGACCGGGTCGTGTCGGGGCCCGGCGCGGACATCCGGGTCGGGAACACGATGCCGCTGTTCGAGGTCCCGCTCGGCACCACCGTGCACAACGTAGAGCTCAAGATCGGGCGTGGTGGTCAACTGGCGCGCTCGGCCGGCACCGGTGTGCAAGTCGTCGCGAAGGAAGGGAACTACGTCACGCTGCGGCTGCGCTCGACCGAAATGCGGATGGTGCGGGGTGAGTGCCTCGCCACCGTCGGCGAGGTCTCGAACGCCGAGCACGAGCTCCTCTCGGTGGGGAAGGCCGGCAAGACCCGATGGCTCGGGCGTCGGCCGCGCGTGCGCGGCGTGGCGATGAACCCGGTCGACCACCCACTTGGGGGCGGCGAAGGGAAGACGTCCGGCGGGCGTCCGCCCACGTCGCCGTGGGGCAAAGTTGAAGGGAAGAAGACGCGGCACCGGCGGAAGCCATCCACCAAACTCATCGTGCGCGGGCGCAAGCGCGGGAAGGCGACGCAGTAAATGGGACGCTCGGTCAAGAAAGGCCCGTACGTGGAGCCGTCGCTCCTCGAAAAAATCCGGGTGCTCAACGAGAAGAACGAGAAGAAGGTGTTCAAGACGTGGTCGCGGCGCAGCACCATCACGCCCGACTTCGTGGGCCACACGCTTGCGGTGCACAACGGGAACAAGTTCATCCCCGTCTACATCACCGAGAACATGGTCGGACACAAGGTCGGTGAGTTCGCGGCGACGCGACTGTTCCGGGGTCACTCCGCCAAGGGCTCGGCGCAGGAGAAGGAGGCCGAGGCGCCTCCGGCCGCGGGGACCACGTAGGCGATGGAAGCCCGAGCGATCCAGCGGACGGTGCGCCAGTCGGCACGCAAGATGCGCCTCGTGATCGACCAGATCCGGGGCCGGGCGGTGCCCGAGGCATACGCGATCCTGCGCTTCTCGAAGAAGCTCGCCGCGAAGCAGATCCACAAGGTGCTCCAGTCGGCCGTGGCGAACGCCGAGCAGCGGGCGCTGCGCGAGAACCAGGCCTTGGACGTGGACCAGCTGCGCATCCGCTACGCGGTGGTGAACGAAGGCCCGACGCTCAAACGGTTCACGCCGGCCGCCATGGGCCGGGCGACGCCGATCAAGAAGCGCACCAGTCACGTGGAGATCCACGTGGTGGCGGCGGCGGAGACACGTGGGCCGAAGGCCGCGCCCGCGACGGGGGCCGCGCCGGCGAAGCGCCAGCGGGGCGGCAAGGGGAAGGCGACGGCGAAGCGTACGCCCACCAAGGCCAAGGCCGCGGCGGCGGGCGCCACCTCCAGGAAGAAAGAGGGCAAGTAAGTGGGCCAGAAAGTACACCCGTACGGGTTCCGGTTGGGGATCATCAAGCCGTGGCGCTCGCGCTATTACGCGCGGCGGGACTTCCCCGAGCTCCTGAAGGAAGACGACCTGATTCGCAAGTACCTGAAGACCCGGCTCAGCCACGCCGCCATTGCGGATATCCACATCGAGCGCAAGCCGGGCAAGGTGACGGTGACGGTGCACACCGGCCGGCCGGGCGTGGTGATCGGCAAGCGCGGCGCCGAGGTGGACAAGCTCCGCGACGAGCTCGCCCAGCTGACGGGCAAGGAGGTCGGGATCAACGTCGAGGAGATCAAGCGGCCCGAGCTCTCCGCCCAGCTGGTGGCGGACTCGGTGGCGCACCAGCTCACGCAGCGGATCTCGTTCCGGCGCGCCATGAAGCGCGCCGTGCAGAGCGCCATGCGCATGGGTGCGCAGGGCATCAAGATCAAGACGGCGGGCCGACTCGGCGGCGCGGAGATTGCCCGCACCGAGGGCTACCACGAAGGGCGAGTGCCCCTGCATACGCTGCGCGCGGACATCGACTATGCGACCTCGACGGCCATGACGACATACGGGACCATCGGCGTGAAGGTCTGGATCTTCACGCGCGAGATGACCGAAGAGCTCTCCGGCCGGACGTACTCGACGGGGGTGTGAGAGGATGTTAGCACCGAAGCGCGTCAAGTTCCGCAAGCGGTTCAAGGGCCGCTCCAAGGGGATGGCTACGCGCGGCAACACGGTCGCCTTCGGCCATTACGGCCTCATGGCGCTCGAGCCGGGCTGGATCACGAACCGGCAGATCGAGGCGTCGCGCGTCGCGCTTACGCGCGAGATGAAGCGTGGTGGCAAGGTCTGGATCCGTCTGTTCCCGGACAAGCCCATCACCAAGAAGCCGGCCGAGACCCGGATGGGAAAAGGCAAGGGGAATCCCGAGGGGTGGGTGGCGGTCGTGAAGCCGGGACGCGTGATGTTCGAACTCGAGGGCATCGCGGAAGACCTGGCGCGCAAGGCGCTGGCGCTCGCCTCGGCCAAGCTGCCGATCAAGTCGAAGTTCGTGAAGCGGGAGGAACGCTAGGATGGCGAGGAAGAAACCGCAGGCGCTGCGCGAGATGAAACCCGAGGACTTGGAGCAGCAGCTTGTGGTGCTCACCGAGGAGCGCTTCCGCCTGGGGTTCAGCCGGGCCACGGAGGCCCTCGCCAATCCGTTGCAGTTGCGGGCGATGCGCCGCGAGATCGCACGGATCAAGACCATTCTGGCTGAGAGGAAGCGGGCATGAGGGGCCGGCGCAAGATTCGGACGGGGGTGGTGGTGAGCGACAAGATGCAGAAGACCGTGACGGTCACGCTCACCCGTCGCTTCGCCCACGGGTTCTACGGCAAGCAGGTGGTCCGTACCAAGCAGGTGGCGGCCCACAACGACACGGACGCCAAGGCGGGCGACACGGTGCGGATTGTCGAGACCCGTCCGCTTTCGAAAACGAAGCGCTGGCGCGTGGTCGAAGTCGTCGAGCGCGCGAAATAGGGGCGGGAGGCAACCGTGGTGCAGCAGGAATCGATACTCAAGATCGCGGACAACTCCGGCGCGCGGCGCGCGCTGGTGATCCGCGTGCTCGGCGGATCCAAGCGCCGCTACGCCGGGCTCGGCGACATCGTCGTGGTCACGATTAAGGACGCCATACCCACCGGACAGGTCAAGAAGGGCGAGGTGGTGAGGGCGGTCATCGTGCGCACGGCCAAAGAGACCAAGCGTAAGGACGGCTCCTACATCCGGTTTGACGAAAACGCCGCCGTGCTGATCACCGAGCAGGGGGAGCCCCGCGCGACCCGCATCTTCGGGCCCGTCGGCCGCGAGCTGCGCGAGAAGCGGTTCATGAAGATCGTGTCGCTCGCGCCAGAGGTGATCTGACATGAAGCCGCTTGTCTACAAGAAGAGCCGACGCCGCGCCGAGCGACGCGAGCCCGAGCGCCACAAGCTCCATCTCGCCAAGGGCGACACCGTGCGGGTGATCTCGGGCGAGCACCGGGGCAAAGAGGGCAAGGTGCTGCGCGTCCACCCCAAGGAATTCCGGGTGGTCGTGGAGGGCGTCAACGTGGTCAAGAAGCACAAGCGCGCCGCGACGGCGAACGAGGAGAGCGGCATCATCGAGATGCCTGCACCGATCGCGGCGTCGAAGGTGATGTTACTCGACCCCAAGTCCGGGGAGCCGACCCGCGTGCGGCGGCGGCTCGACAAGGACGGAACGGTGGAGCGGATCGCGGTCAAGTCCGGCCAGCCGATCCCGCGGGTGAGATAACCGATGGCGGATACGAAAGAGAAGGAACCGAAGCCGGCTCAGCCAGTCGCGGCGGGTGATCCCGGGGCGGCGCCCCGGGTGAAGGAGAAGAAGGAAAAGAAGGCCAAGAAGCCCGCCGACGTCCAGCAGGCGCCTGCGGCGGAGCCCGAAGGCCCGCCGGCCGAGCCCGCGCCCAGGCCGCGCCTGCTCGACTACTACGAGCAACGGGTGCGGTCCAAGCTGGCCCAGCAGTTTGGCCTCGAGAATCCGCACCAGATCCCGAGGCTCTTGAAGATCGTGCTCAACGTCGGCATGGGAGACGCGATTAAGAACCCCAAGGGCCTCGAGGCCGCTGTGGCGGAGCTCGGCGCCATCTCCGGCCAGCGACCGGTGGTGACGAAGGCCAAGAAGTCGATCGCGAACTTCAACCTCCGGCAAGGGATGGCGGTGGGCTGCAGCGTGACCCTTCGGGGCGCGCGGATGTATGAGTTCCTCGACCGGTTCATCACGATCGCGCTGCCCCGGATGCGGGACTTCCGCGGATTGCCGTCGGACAGCTTCGACGGCCGGGGCAACTATACCGTCGGGATCAAGGAGCAGATGATCTTCCCAGAAATCGACTACGACAAGGTCGACAAAATCCATGGAATGGATATCACGCTCGTGACGAGCGCCGGCCGGGACGACACGGCCCTCGCCTTGTTGCGCGAGCTGGGGTGGCCCTTCCGGGGCGAAGCCCCTGTCGCGGTCGCCTAGGAGAACTCGAGGATGGCAAAGCGGACGTGGATGGAGAAGGTGAAGCGGAAGCCGAAGTTCAAGGTGCGTGGCTACTACCGGTGCCAGCGCTGCGGGCGCAGCCGGGGCACGCTCCGGAAGTTCCGGCTCTGCCGCATTTGTTTTCGCGAGCTCGCGCTGCGCGGGGAGATTCCCGGCGTGCGCAAGGCCAGTTGGTAAAGGACGGAACCTTAGATGAGCATGACTGATCCCGTCGCTGACATGCTGACTCGGGTGCGCAACGCCTGCGGGGCGGGGCACCGGCGGGTGGACATGCCGGTGTCGAAACTCAAGGTCGAAATCGCGCGGCTGCTGCGCGACAATCATTACATCCAGGACTTCAAAGTGCTGGACGATGGCCGGCAGGGGCTGCTGCGGCTGTACCTCAAGTACTTCAACGACGCGCCGGTGATTCGCGAGCTGAAGCGCGTCTCCGCGCCCGGCCTCCGGCGCTACGTCAAGGCGCGCGAGATCCCGCGCATCAAGAACGGCTTGGGGATGGCGATCCTGTCGACGCCGCAGGGATTGATGACCGACCGCGAAGCGCGCACCGCCCGTATCGGCGGCGAGCTGCTCGCGGTGGTGTGGTAGGAGGCACCGGCCCATGTCGCGCATCGGTCGGAAGCCGGTCCCGCTGCCCAAAGGCGTCACCGCCCAGATCGACGGGCAGCGCATCACCGTCAAGGGCCCCAAGGGGGAGATCGGCCGGACGATCCACCCGGAGCTCGCCATGGCCCTCGAGGATGCGGCCGTGGTGGTCCGGCGGCCCTCCGACGAGAGCCGGCACAAGGCGCTCCACGGGCTTACCCGCACGCTCATCGCCAACATGGTGGATGGGGTGACGAAGGGGTTCGCGAAGGCGCTCGAGATCCAGGGGGTGGGCTACAAGGCCGAACCCAAGCCGTTCGGGGTGCAGCTCGTCGTCGGGTTCTCCCATCCGGTGCCGTACCACGCGCCGCACGGGATCAAGATCTCGGTGGAGAACAACGTCGTCGTCAAGGTCGAAGGGGTGGACAAGGAGCTCGTGGGGCAGGTGGCCGCGGAGATTCGCGCGATCCGTCCACCCGAGCCGTACAAGGGCAAGGGCGTCCGCTACGTGGGCGAGCAGGTCCGGCGCAAGGCCGGCAAGACCGCTCAGGCGGCCAAATAGACCATGCGACCGATCCATAAGGTTCGCTCGCAGGACCAGCGCCGCTACCGACGTCACCTGCGGGTGCGCCGCAAGGTGGGCGGCGGCCCGGAGCGGCCACGGCTCGTCGTGTTCCGCTCCTCGAAGCACATCTATGCCCAGGTCGTGGACGACACGCGCGGCGTCACGCTGGTCGGCGCCGCCGACACCTCCGAGGGCATCACGGTCGAGGGCAAGGGCAAGACCGCCCGCAGCTTTGCGCTGGGACGGCTCATCGCCGTCAGGGCGAAAGCGAAGGGGATCACCAAAGTTGTCTTCGACCGCGGCGGGTACCAATATCACGGGCGCGTGAAGGCGGTAGCCGACGGCGCCCGCAAAGGCGGATTGGAGTTCTAATGAATCAACAGGAGCGCGAGCCCGGAGCGGCGGCGCCAGCCGCCGCCGAGCCGCATGAACCGGAGACGGCGCACGCAGGTGGTGATGCGAGCGTCGAAGAGCGGGGCGGTGCAGCCCCCGTGGGTGGGGGTGGGGGTGGGGGTGGGGGCGGGGGTGGTGGTGGGGGTGGCGGCGGTGCCGGGGGCGGCGGCGGTGCCGGGGGTGGCGGCGGGGGGCGCGGGCGCGGGCGTGGACGCGGGCGTGGGCGCGGGGGTGAGCGCCGCGACTCGGGCGAGCGCCAGCGCGAGGGGGACGGGCTTGTTGAAAACGTCATCTCCATCAATCGCGTCGCCAAGGTGGTGAAGGGTGGCCGGCGCTTCGGCTTCAACGCCCTCGTCGCGGTGGGGGACGGGCACGGTCACGTTGGCGTGGCGACCGGCAAGGCGAATGAAGTGAGTGAAGCGGTCCGCAAGGCGGTCGAAGCGGCCCGGCGGAAGATGATGGAGGTCCCGCTCACGGGGACGACGATCCCCCACGAGATCGTGGGCCATCACGGCGCGGGTCGCGTGCTCCTCAAGCCGGCGGCGTCGGGCACCGGCGTGATCGCGGGTGGCGCGGTGCGTGCCGTGCTCGAATGCGCCGGGGTGCGCGACATCCTCACGAAGAGCCTCGGGTCCACCAATCCCCACAACATGGTGCGGGCAGCGCTCGATGCGCTGCAACACCTCACGACGGCACGTCAGGTCGCTCGGGAGCGTGGGGTCGAGCTCGAGGCGATTCCATACAAGGCGCGTCAGGAGGCGGCGCATGGCTAGGAAACCGCCCACGAGGAAATACCGGAAGCGCAAGCCCGGTCGCGATCCGGTGCTACCGCCGCCGGGCGCTGGCCGGTTGCGGATCGCTCAGGTACGCTCCGGGATTGGCCGGCCCGCGTCGGAGCGGCGCACCCTCGCGGCCCTGGGGCTCAAGCACCATCAGCACGCGGTCGTCAAGCAGGATCGCCCGTCGCTCCGGGGCATGCTCTATCAGGTGCGCCACTTGATCGTCGTGACGCCGGCAAAGGCTGGGGAGTAGGCGATGGCAAAGACAAGAGCCAAGGCGAAAGCGCAGGCCCGAGCCCGCCCGCGGGCGAAGTCGCGCGCGAAAGCGGCGGTGGGCGCCGTGGTGCAGCTGACGCTCTCCGCCTTGAAGCCGCCCCCTGGGTCGCACCGCGCCCGCATCCGCAAGGGACGGGGACCCGGCTCGGGGATCGGGAAGACCGCTGGCCGGGGCGGCAAGGGTCAGACCGCGCGCGCCGGCGGGCAGACGCGCCCGGGATTCGAGGGCGGGCAGATGCCGCTCATCCGCCGCATCCCCAAGCGGGGCTTCACCAACCCCTTCAAACAGCCGGCACAGGTGGTGAACGTACGCCACCTCGGCCGCCTCGCCGAGGGTGTCGAGGTGACGCCGGAAACATTGTTCGGCGCCGGACTCGTGCGCCGGCCGGACCGCCCGATTAAGCTGCTGGGCATGGGCGACGTGCAGCGCCAGTTCAGCGTGAAGGGCGTGGCGGTTTCGGCTTCCGCGCGCTCCAAGATCGAGCAGGCCGGCGGCACGATCGCGAGCTGAGCCGATGACCGCACCCCGGCTACCCAACCTGTTCAAGGTCCCGGAGCTGAAGGAGAAGATCCTCTTCACGCTCTTGTGCTTGGTCGTGTACCGCATCGGGGCCCACATCGCGACCCCAGGCGTGAACGTCCAGGCGCTCGCCGACTTCCTGCGCAACCAGGGCCAGGGCACCCTGTTCAGCTTGTACGACTTGTTCGCCGGCGGCAGCTTCGGCCGCGCGACCGTCTTCGCGCTCGGCATCATGCCCTACATCTCGGCGAGCATCGTGTTCCAGCTCGCGGCGCCCGTGTTCCCGATCGTCGAAAAGATGCAGCGCGACGAGGAGGGCCGGAAAAAGCTGACCCAGTGGACCCGCTACCTCACGGTCGTACTCTGCTTGTTCCAGGCATACGGCTATGCGCTCTTTACTGAGCAGATTCCCGGCGCGGTGGGCCACCCCGGCTTCTTCTTCCGGATGACGACGGTGCTGACACTCACCACGGGCGGTGTCTTCGTCATGTGGTTGGGCGAGCAGATCACGGAGCGCGGTATTGGCAACGGGGCAAGCCTCCTGATCTTCTTCTCGATCGTCGAGCGGATCTGGCCGGAGACCATCCGCACGATCGACGCCCTGCAGGCGCGCAGCCTCACCGTCCCGACGTTGCTCGCCGTGCTCCTTGTCATGGTGTTGGTGGTAGCGGGCACGGTGGCGGTCACGGTCGCGGCGCGGCGCATCCCGATTCAGATCCCGCGCAAGGTGATGGGGCGTGGCCGGATCCGGGAAGGCCAGAAGACCTTCATTCCGCTGCGACTCAACACGGCGAACGTCATGCCCATCATCTTCGCTCAGTCGCTCATTATCGTGCCGGGCACGATTGCGGCGTTCAGCGGCAATGCGACGCTCAAACACCTGGCCGAGTACTTCAGCGTCACGTCGCCGGTGTACCTCCTCACGAGCGCGATCCTGATCATCTTCTTCGCCTACTTCTACACGTCGATCATCTTCAATCCGGTCGACCTGGCCGAGAACCTGAAGAAGCAGGGGGGCTTCATTCCGGGCGTGAAGCCGGGGGCAGCCACCGCCGACTACATCGATGAGGTCCTGTCCCGCATCACGTTCCCCGGTGCCATCTTCCTGACGCTCGTGGCGATGCTGCCCATCGTCGTATCGAACATTCTCAACATGCCCTTCGGCTTCGGCGGGACGGCGCTGCTCATCGTGGTTGGCGTCGCGCTCGACACCGTGCAGCAGGTGCAGCAGCACTTGCTGTTGCGCCACTACGACGGGTTCATGAAGGAAGGGCGAGTGAAGTTCGGCCGGCGTCAGCGGTACATGTAGGCGTACCGTGTTCATCGTCCTCCTAGGCGCGCCCGGATCGGGAAAGGGCACGCAGGGCAAGATCCTCGCCGAGCGGCTCGGCCTCCCGAAGATCACGACCGGAGATCTCCTGCGCGCGGCCGTCCGGGACGGGACGCCGCTCGGCCGCGACGCGAAGAAGTACATGGATGACGGCAAGTTGGTCCCCGACGCCGTCATTCTCAACATGATCAAGGCGGAGCTCGCGAAGCCAGAAGCGCAGCAGGGGGCCGTCTTCGACGGGTTCCCTCGCACTGCCCCTCAGGCCGAGCTGGTCGACCAGACGCTCGGGGAGCGCGGTCAACGGCTCAATCACATCCTGCTGTTCGATGTCCCCGAAGAGGAGCTGGTGCGCCGCTTGATCGCTCGGGCGGCGCGGGAGCAGCGCTCGGACGACACGCCCGAGGCCGTCAAGACGCGCCTGCAGGTGTATCAGCGCGACACCGCCCCCCTGATCGCCCATTATGCCCAGCGCGGCGTCGTGCGCCGCGTCCCAGGGACGGGCACGGTCGAAGACATCGCGACGGAGATCCAGCGCGTCATCGGGCGATGATCACGATCAAGTCGGCACGCGAGATCGAAACGATGGCGGCCGCCGGCCGGATCGTCGCCGAAACGCTCGCGCTCGTGGCGCGCACGGTGCGGCCGGGGATCTCGACTGAGGAGCTCGATCGGATCGCCGAGGGATTCATCCGCTCCCACCCCGGCGCCAAGCCCTCGTTCAAGGGCCTGTACGACTTCCCCGCCACGCTGTGCACCTCGATCAACCAGGAGGTCGTCCACGGTATCCCGTCGTCCAAGCGGGTCCTCCAGCCGGGCGATCTGCTGAGCGTCGATGTGGGGGTATGGCTCGACGGGCTACACGCGGACGCGGCGGCCACGTTCCCCGTGGGGAAGGTGAGCCCGGACGCCGAGCGGCTCCTCGCCGTGACGCGCCAAGCGCTTACTGCCGGGGTCGCCGAGGCGCGTGCCGGGAACCACGTGGGCGACATCGGACACGCGGTGCAGCAAGTGGCGGAAGGCGCGGGGTATTCCGTGGTACGCGAGCTCGTCGGCCACGGGATCGGGTCGTCGTTCCACGAGGACCCGCAAGTGCCGAACTACGGCAAGCCGCGCCGCGGCCCGCGCCTCATGCCCGGTATGACCATCGCCATCGAGCCGATGGTCAACGCGGGCGCTGCGGAGATCCGTACGCTTGAGGACAAGTGGACGGTGGTGACCGAAGACGGCTCACTCTCGGCCCACTTCGAGCACACCGTGGCCATCGGTGAGAACGGCACTCCCCCGAGAATCCTGACGACTGCCGCGTAAGCGCCCCGCCTGCCGGCGCCCCCGGGGACGGATCGGCGCGAGCAGCCGCGCTCACGGGCGCCCACCCAGCCGCAGTGCCGCGACTTCATCCGCCAACGCCGCCCCCAGCCGCCCGTCCGAGAGCGCGGCCAGATTGACGCGCACGTTCTCGAGCGCGCCCTCGCCCGACGCCCGGCCTAACAACTCGGCCACCACGGCGTCCGAGCGCGCATTGGGGTTGCCGACGGCGCTGATCTCTTGGGCCAGCGCCACGAGCCGCGCCGCGCGCCGTGCGACCTCGGCCGGCGGGCGCGCCGCGCCGAGCAGTGCCTCGTCAATCCGGCGCGCACGGCTCGGATCGCTCTTCGGGATCCGGTAAGCCGCACTGACCTTGCCATATGCTGCGGCGTCCTCGTCGACGAGCCGCCGCAGTTCGGCCCGGAGGCTGTCGGCTTCGGTCAGGATCTCCCTGGCGCGGCGCTCCGCACTGGGGGAGGCCTTCCGGCCGACAGTGAGACGGGCCACCATCGCGACCAGTCCGCCCGCCAGGGCACCCGCAAGCGCCGCCGCGCTGCCGCCGCCTGGCACCGGCGCCCCGCCTGCCAGCGCCTCGAGCCAACCGTCGAGTGTCGGACCCTCGGCCGCGCGGATCTTCGGCTCGAGCAGGTGGTCGGGCGCATCCAGAAGCTTCAGCGCGGCGGCCCCGGCGCCGACGATCCCGCGCTCGGGGATGAGCCCGACCACCTCGCTCTTCGCCACGGCGACCCCCCGCGCCCGCGCCTCGGCCTCGACCACCGCAAACACCGCCGCCGGCGACGTGACGTCGATGTCGAGCAGGTTCATCGATACCTGGGCCTGCCCGCCGACCGCGAACCCCGACGCCTGGACCGCGGGGAGCCCGCCGCTGGATGTGCGGATTTTCCTCGCGATCTCCTTGGCGAGCGTCACATCGCTCGTGTCGAGGTAGATGTTGAACGCCACGAGGAAGGGCCGCGCTCCCACCGCCGTCGCTCCGGCGGTCGGATGCACCCGCCGGGGTCCGAAGTCCGGGTCGGCGGCGGGATCGGAGCCGATGCGGTCGCGCAGGCCTTCGAACTCGCCTTTGCGGATCTCGGGGAGCCGCTCACGCTCGGGACGGGTGGCGGCTCGGGCATAGAGAAAGATCGGGATGTGGAGCTCTGCCGCGGCGCGCTCGGCGAAGCGCCGCGCGAGCGCGACGCAGTCGTCCATGGTCACGTCGCGCACCGGAATGAACGGCACCACGTCGGTCGCCCCCATCCGCGGATGCTCGCCCCGGTGGCCCAGGAGATCGATTCGCTCGGTAGCGACCCGCATGGCGCGCAGCGCCGCCGCAGCGGCTGCCTCGGGAGGCGCGACGAACGTGAACACCGAGCGGTGATGAGCGGGATCGGCTTGGACGTCGAGGAGCTCCACGCCGGGCACCGCGACGAGCGCTTCCCGCAGGGCGGCGATGATCGCCGGGTCGCGCCCTTCGGAGAAATTGGGAACGCATTCGACCAATGGAGCTGCCACGGCGCCTCCTCCCCCTCCTAGTGCGGCGTTCTCGAAGAACGAGCCCGGTACCCCAGGGCCCGCCGGCCCGGCGGCCACAAGGACGCTACCGTAGCCACACTCAGGTCGCCCGCAGCAGTTCCACGAGCCAGCCGTGCATGATCGGATTGCCCGCCACGACCGAGCCATGCTGCACCACGTCGTCCGATCCGTCGAGCGTGGTCACGATGCCGCCCGCCTCGCGCACCAGCACCACGCCGGCCGCTACGTCCCAGGGCGCAAGCGATAGCTCCCAGAAGGCGTCGAAGCGGCCGGCGGCGACGTCGACGAGATCGAGCGCTGCGGCGCCCGCCCGCCGGACGCCGCTCGCAGCGCCCATCACGGCGGCAAACTGATCGAGGTAGCGGCGCAGGACGGACAGATCCTTGAACGGGAATCCGGTGCCCACGAGCGCGTGCCGCGGCTCGGTGAGCGCCGACACCCGGAGGCGCCGCTCCTCCTGCCAACCACCGAGCCCGCTCGCGGCCCACGAGACGACATCGCGCCGCACATCGTGGACCACCCCCACTTGCGGCGTCCCTCCCACGAGCGCGCCGATGGAGACCGCATACTGCGGGTAGCCGTGCAGGAAGTTCGTGGTGCCGTCGAGCGGGTCCACGATCCAGACGACCTCAGCCCTGCGCGCCTCGCGCGGGGAGAGTTCCTCCCCCACGATCGCAGAGCCGGGCACATCGTGCGTGAGCACTTCGGTGATCAGTTCTTCCGCGCGGCGGTCGGCCTCGGTCACGAAGTCGCGGCGTCCCTTCTCGCCCCACTCGCGGGTGCTCGGGGGCGTGGCCTGTCGGAGGAAGCGCGCCGCGCGCTCCGCCGCCCGCCGGGCCACATCGACTAAGTCTTTGAGTTCTCGCACCTTGCGGCGCTCACCTCCGGACGCGTAGGTTGTGAGCCCATGGCGCGCGTCTTTTCCGGCATCCAGCCCTCGGGCGAACTGCACATCGGAAACTACCTCGGCGCGGTACAGAACTGGGTCCGGCTGCAGCATCAGCACGACTGCCTCTTTTCAGTCGTGGACTTGCACGCGATCACCCAGCCCTACGATGCCGCCACGCTGGCTCAGCGCACGCTCGACATGGCGATCGGGCTCTTCGCCTCGGGCCTCGACCCCGAACGCGCGGTGGTGTTCGTGCAATCGCACGTCGCCGAGCACACCGAGCTCAACTGGCTCCTCACCACGGTCACGCCGCTCGGGGAGCTCGAGCGCCAAACGCAGTTCAAGGACAAGGCGCAGCGCCAGGAGAGCGTTCCCGCCGGCCTGCTCAATTACCCCGTGCTCCAGGCCGCCGACGTGCTCCTGTACGAGGCGACGCTCGTGCCGGTGGGGGAGGACCAGCTCCAGCACTTGGAGCTGATGCGGGAGATCGCCCGCCGCTGGAACACCCGCTTCGGCAAGGGCTTCGCCTTCCCGGAACCTCAAGCGCTCCTCTCAACCGCAAAGCGCGTGCTCGGGCTCGATGGCCAGGCCAAGATGTCGAAAAGCCTCGGCAATACCATCGGCTTGTTCGATTCCCCGGAAACGATCTGGGAGAAGCTCAGGCCCGCGGCGACCGACCCGGCGCGCGTCACCCGCAAGGACCCGGGCAACCCGGACATCTGCAACATCTTCACGATTCACCAGGGATTTTCCCCACCCGACACGGTCCAGCTCGTGGCGCACAACTGCCGGACGGCAGGATGGGGCTGCCTCGACTGCAAACGGGTGCTGGCGGACCATATGATAGCGGCGCTCGGTCCCATCCGCGAGCGGGCGAAGACGCTGCAGCAGGAACCGCACGTGGTGGCGAACCTGCTCCGGGCAGGCGCCGTCAAGGCGCGTGCCATGGCGCGTCGGACGATGGCGCTGGTGCGGCGCGGGATGGGATTGCTCGGCGCAGGGGAGGCCTGATGCAGCAGGTCTTAGGGCAGATCGTCGAGATCCTGCACCTCCAGCTCATGCTGCAGCTGGGCCTGGCGACGCTGTGCGGCGGATGGATCGGCCTCGAGCGCGAGCTGGCCGGCAAGCCGGCCGGTCTGCGCACGAACATCCTCATCTGTGTTGGTGCCACGTTTTTCACATCGCTCTCACTCACGCTCTCGCTCGGCCGCGGCGACCCGGCGCGGATTGCGGCGCAGATCCTCCCGGGCGTCGGGTTCATCGGCGCGGGCACCATTCTCCACACCCGGGGCTCAGTGAGCGGGCTCACGAGCGCGGCGACGATCTGGGTCGTCGCAGCGATCGGCATGGCCTTGGGCGGGGGCGCTTACGTCCAAGCGCTCGGCACCACGCTGATCGTGATGATCGTCCTCTGGGGCTTGGGCCGACTCGAAGCCCTGGTCGCGCGCCGGGCGACGCGCAGCGGCCTCATTATCCACGCCCGTCCCGAGCCAACCGCGCTCGACGAACTCGAGGCGCTGCTGCGTCGCACGGGGCTTACGATCGAGCGTTTGGCCTCGCGGCGCGAAAATGTCGATCTCGTGATCGAAGCCGAGTTGCGGGGCCCCAAGCGGCTGCACGACGAGGCGGTCCTGGGTCTGCTGCACCACCCGCTCGTGCGGACGGTGTCCACCGGGGAGTGACGCGGCGCCTGGTCGTCGATCTGGCCTCGCCACGGGCTGCCTGGCGGATCCCGTCCGACAGCGTGCGCGCTATCGGGGCGGCGCTGGGCCCTGGCTGGGAGGTCGTCCAAGTCGCGGCGCCCGCCGCGTCGGACGGCGACGGTGGCGCTGACACGCCCGAGGCGGCCGCCGCGGCGCGGGGGGCGGAGATCTACCTCGGCTACGGCGTGGCTCCGGGCGTAGTCACGGCCGGGCGGAACACGCTGCGCTGGGTGCATAGCGCGACGGCCGGCGTGGGGGCGAGTCTCGCGCCCTTGGCCGGCACGGGCATCGTGCTCACCAACTCGGCGGCGGTGCACGCCGCGCCGATCGCCGACTGGACGATCGCCGCGGTGGCCTATTTCGCGCGCAGCCTAGACCGGATGCGCGAGTTCCAGGCGGCGGGGCACTGGGCGAAGGCGGAGTTCTCAGACCTTGCGGTTCCGGTGCGCGAGTTCGCGGAGCTGCGCCTCGGAGTGTTCGGCTTGGGCGGGATCGGGCGGGCGATCGCCGAACGGGGTGCGGCGCTCGGGATGCGCGTGGCTGGCGTGCGGCGGCGACCGGAACGGGGCGCGCTGCCGGGCGTGCGCTGGGTGGGGGGGCTCCGAGACTTGCCGCGGCTCGCCGCCGAGAGCGACTGTCTCGTGATCGCGGTGCCCCACACCGACGCGACGCGCGGCGCGGTGAGCCGCGCGGTGCTCGAGCGCCTGCCCTCGGATGCGATCGTCGTCAACGTCTCGCGCGGGACGGTGTTGGATGAAACCGCGGTCCTCGAGCTGCTCGACGCCGGTCGGTTGCGGGGGGCCGCGCTCGACGTGTTCGGCATCGAGCCGCTGCCGGTGAGCCATCCGTTCTGGCGGCACCCGCGTGTGCTCGTGAGCCCACACGTCGCCGCCGTGACGGCGCGTTTCTGGCAACGGGAAACGGGGCTCATCGTGGAGAACGTGGGGCGCTATCTTGCAGGGTCCCCGCTTGCCAATACGGTCGACCCGGAGGCCGGATACTAGTGGAGGAGAAACCGAAGGGCGGTCGCGCGAGCAGTGCGGTGGCCCAGCCACGCGGGATCGAGCAAATCATCAAGGCCGCGATCGATCGCGGCGCCTCCGACCTCCACATCAAGGCGGGGGACGTGTTCCGTGCCCGGATCGACGGGAAGCTCGTGCCCTTCACGAAGCAGCGTCTCACCCCGGAGCAGACGAAGGCGATCGCCCGGCATCTGATCCCAAGCGAAGAGGACCGGGCCGGGATCGAGAAGCTGCGGGACTACGACTGCTCGTGGGGCATGCCCGGTGTGGGACGCTTCCGCGTGAACCTCCTGCGGCAACGCTCGTCCTTCATGATCGTGATGCGGGTCATTCCTTTCGACGTCCCCACGTTCGACACCCTCAAGCTGCCCGCGATCCTGCCGACCATCGCCGCGGCCGAGCGGGGCCTGATACTCGTCACCGGCGCGACGGGGTCGGGGAAGAGCTCGACCATGGCGGCGATCGTGAACCACATCAATCAGACACAGCAGAAGCACGTCGTCACGCTCGAGAACCCGATCGAGTTTCTGCACCGCGACATCAACTGTTCCGTGACGCAGCGCGAGATCGGGGTGGACACGGATGACTTCCGGGTAGGCCTGCGCGCCGCCCTGCGCCAGGACCCCGACGTGGTGCTGATTGGCGAATTGCGGGACGCCGAAACGGTCGATATGGTGCTGAAGGCGGCGGAGACGGGGCGCCTGGTCATTTCCACCCTGCATACGCCCGACGCCGTCAGCACGGTGAGCCGCGTCGTGTCGATGTTCCCCGTCGAGGAGCAGGAGGTCGCGCGGCTCCGACTGGCCGACGCGCTCCAGGGTGTGCTGTCCCAGCGACTGCTGCCGCGCGCCGACGGGCACGGGCGGGTGGCGGCCGTGGAGATCCTAATTTGCACCGGGACGGCGCGTGATCTGATCCGGGATCCGAACCGGACTCCCGAGCTGCACGACTACATCCGGGACGCGCACGAACAGTACGGCATGCAGACCTTCGATCAGCACCTGATGGAGATGGTGTCGGGCGAGGTCGTGACGTACGAAACCGCGCTCGTGGCCGCCACGAACCCCAAGGACTTTGAGATCCAGATGCGGACCTCGCGCCGCCGCGCGCGCGTAGCGGCGCCCACGGACGCGGCGCGCGCCCCGGCTGCCGACCGGCCCGCCAGCTTCACGGACGGTCTATCGAGCCTGCTTCCGGGCCAGTGACGGCGCGGCAACTCGCAGGGGTGTTCGCCCCGATCCCCACGCCGTTCGACAGCGCCACCGGGGACATCGCGCCGGTTCACCTGCGCCACAACGTCGTGCGCCTGCTTGAGGCGGGACTCGACGGCATCGTGGTCGGCGGGTCCACGGGCGAAGCGGCCCTGCTCGACTCGGAGGAGCAGCGGCGCGTGGTCGCGTGGGTGCGCGATGCGCTGCCGGACCGGAGCTGGCTCCTCGCCGGGACCGGCGCAGAGTCGACCCGGCAGGCGGTGGCGCTCTCCCGGGCGGCCGCGGCGGAGGGGGCGGATGCGGTGCTCGTCCGGCCGCCGAGCTACTTCGCCGCCCTCATCTCGGCGGCGAGCCTGGCCGACCATTATCGCGCGGTCGCGGACGCGAGCGGCGTGCCCGTGCTCGTGTACAACATCCCCAAATACACGCACCTCCCTGTGGCCGCCGGACTGCTCCAGCAGCTCGCGAGCCACCCCAACATCGTCGGCGTCAAAGACTCCTCGGGCGACGCCAAGACCCTCGCCGCCTATCGCGATGCCGCCTCCGACTGGTCGGTGTTCGTCGGGTCCGGCTCGCTCCTGTACGCGGCCCTCGAGCTGGGGTGCGACGGTGGCATCCTGGGGGTGGCATGCTTCGCGGCGGCGTCCTGCGCCGACTTGTTGGCGGCGTTCCGGGCCGGCGATCGCGCGCGCGCCGGCAAGCTGCAAGAGCGGCTGGGACCGCTCGACAAGGAGGTGGTGGGGAAACTCGGCCCCGCCGGCGTGAAGGCTGCGATGGACGCGGTGGGTCTCTATGGGGGCCCCGTGCGGCCGCCGCTCGCGCCCGTCGCGCCCGGCGAGCGAGAGCGCGTGGCCAAGCTGGTCGGTCCGTGACCGACTACCAGGCGCTCCTCGCCGAGCTCGCGGTCCCGCGGCTCACGGGGAGCGCGCCGGCCGAGCGCGTGCGCGCGGTGCTGAAACGGGAGCTCGCGGCGCGCGGTTTCGTCGCGATGGAGCATCGCTTCGTGGGCCGCTCGCCCCTGTACCGGTGGGGGCGGGCGCTCCTTGCCGGCGTGAACCTGATTGCGGTGCGCCCCCACGCGCGCGTGGCGACGTGGCTGGTGGCGCATTACGACTCGAAAGGGCAGTCGCTATCGATGGCCGCGCGACTCGGCGCCGCCGCCCTGGCGGGCCTCGGTGGCGTCGAACTGCTGGGCCTGCTGGTGCGGGGGCTCGTCGGTCCGGTTCACCTCGGCGGACCTGACGCGCTGCTCGGCGCCGCCGGCAGCCTCGGCGTGCTGCTCCTCCTCGGGAGCAGCCGCGCGACCGATCGCTCGGCGGGCGCCGTGGACAACGGAACGGGCGTGGTGGCCGTGCTCGCCACGGTGGATGCACTGCCTCCCGAGGCGGGAGTGGGGGTCATCTTCCCCGACGCCGAGGAGTACGGCCTCGTCGGTAGCCGGGCGCTCGTGCGGGAGCGGGCCCACCTGCTCGCCGATACGAGCGTCGTCAACTTCGACGGGATCGACGACCGCGGCCCGACGATCGCCCTGGTCCACCGCCGTGGACCCGCAACCGAGCGCCTGGTGGCTGGGTTGGGCGCGCGGCGGGCGCGCTGGTTGCCGGTGCTGGTGGACGGCAGCGTGCTCGGGCGTGCAGCCCGGGAAAGCGTCACCGTTATGCGCGGCGATTGGCGGACCGCGTGCACCGTGCACAGCCGGCGCGACACGGCCGGGCGACTAACGCTCGCGGGGGTAAGCGGGGTGGCGCGCGCCGTGGCGGCGGAGCTGGATCGCGGTTGAGCGCCGCCGGCATCCGGTGCGTTGACTGCCTCCCCCCGCCGATCTAGCTTTCGCCAGAGGATACTCCAACGCCCCGCCGCGCGGGGCGTTTTTTTCTGGGGAGCCATGTTCGGACCGAAGACACACTGCGTCGTCGTCGTCGGCGCCCAGTGGGGCGACGAGGGCAAGGGCAAGATCGTCGACGTGCTCGCCGAGCGCGCCGATTTGGTGGTGCGCTACCAGGGCGGGGCCAACGCCGGCCATACCGTCCACACGGGCGCCGGGGAGTTCGTGTTGCACCAGATCCCCTCGGGGATCATCCAGGGCGCGGTCTGCGTCGTCGGCAACGGCGTCGTGCTCGATCCGGAGACCCTGTTCACGGAACTCGACGCGTTGAGCGAGCGGGGCGTGCGCACCGAACACAAGCTCTACGTGTCGGATCGCGCGCACCTGACGCTCCCGTTCCACAAGTTGCTCGACCGCGCCCGGGAGGCGAAGGAGCAGATCGGGACGACGGGACGGGGGATCGGGCCTACCTACGAGGACAAGTACGGCCGGCGGGGGATTCGCGTGGGCGACCTGCGCAACCTGGTGCGGGCGCGGGAGCTCGTGTGCACGCGCGTCGCAGCGGCGAACCAGTTCCTCGAGCTGCTCGGCTCGACGGAGCGCGCCGACCCGGCAGCGCACGTGCAGCTGCTCGAGCGCCTGGCGCCACGGCTCTTGCCGCTCGCCGTGGACGCCGGGCGCGTGGTGTGGGAGGCTTTGGAACGTGGCGAATCGGTGCTGCTCGAAGGGGCTCAGGGCGCCCTGCTCGACGTGGATCACGGCACCTATCCCTATGTGACGTCCTCCAATACCACGGCGGGCGGGGCGGCGGTGGGTGCCGGGATCGGACCCACGGCCATCGACGCCGTGCTGGGCGTCGTCAAGGCGTACACGACGCGCGTGGGGAACGGACCCCTGCCCACCGAGGCCGCCCCGCCCGTGGGGACGCGGATCCGGGAACTGGGCGACGAGTTTGGGGCCACGACGGGGCGGCCGCGCCGCTGCGGCTGGTTCGACGCCGTCGTGGTGCGCTATGCCGTGCGGGTGAACGGGCTGACGGGACTCGCGGTCACGAAACTGGACGTGCTCGACTCCTTCTCCGAAATCCCGGTCTGCGTTGGGTACCGGCTCGACGGGGAAGCGCTCGATGCCATGCCCGCTGAGGTCGAGCGGCTCGGACGGGTGGAGCCCGTGTACGAAGCGTTACCGGGCTGGCAACGTTCCTTGAGCCAGGTGCGGCGCCTCGCGGATCTACCGCCCCCGGCCCGCGCCTACCTCGATCGGCTGCAGGACTTGGCGCACGCCCCGATCCAGTACGTGAGCGTGGGCACGCACCGCGACCAGATCATCGAAGTGGCGTGACACTGTCCTCTTGATGCTCGATCTCGCGGTGGTGGGCGCTGGGCCGTGCGGACTCGCGGTAGGTGTCGCTGCGAAGCGGGCGCACCTCGGCTGCTCGCTGTTCGACCGAGGCCCGGTTGTGGCGAGCCTGATGCGCTATCCCCTGTACATGACGTTCTTCTCCTCGCCCGAGAAGCTCGAGATCGGCGTGCCGTTTGTCACCGCTGGGGACAAGCCGACGCGGCGCGAAGCCCTCGCCTATTACCGACGCGTCGCCGAGCATTTCGAGCTGGACGTGCGGCAGTATCACGAGGTCATCCGCGTGCAACGGGCCGCGGCCGGCGCGGCCGGCGCGGGGTTCGAGCTCGTCGCCCGGCACCCCGGGATGCCGGAACCCGAAACGGTCCGGTGTGGTCACGTGGTGTATGCCACGGGCTACTTTGAAGCGGCCAACCTGCTGGGTGTCCCGGGCGAGGGGCTGCCTCACGTCTCGCACTCCTTCGTCGAGCCGCATCCCTTTTGGCAACAGCGCGTCGTGGTGGTGGGCGGGGGGAACAGCGCCGTCGAAGCCGCCCTCGAGCTCACGCGGGTGGGTGCGCAGGTCACGATCGTGCATTTCCTTGGGGAGTTCGACCGCGGCGTGAAGCCATGGGTCCTGCCGGACATCGTCAACCGAGTAAAGGAAGGCCGGGTCGCGGCCCGCTGGTGCAGCCGGGTGGTGGAGATCACGCGCTCGCACGTGGCCGTGCGCCGCGAGCCGGACGGGGATATCGAGCTCATCCCGGCGGATTTCGTGCTAGCGCTGACCGGCTACCGTGCGGACCTAACCCTGTTGCGCGCGATTGGCGTCGCGGTCGACGAGACGAGCGGCATTCCCCGCCACGATCCCGCGACGATGGAGACCAATGTGCCGGGCGTCTACATCGCTGGTGTCCTGGCCTCGGGGTTCGACGCCAACAAGATCTTCATCGAGAACGGGCGCGAGCACGGCGGTCGGATCTGCGACCACATCAAAAGCAAACCCCCCAGAGTTGCCCCTGGGGGGTGATCGCCTGCTCGACATCGTGCGCCCTAGAACCCGATGCGAGCGAGACGAAGCATTCGTCCTTCGTTGCCCTGCTCCCCCGCCGTCGCTAGCGTGTGCCCTGGAAGCAGCGATTCACTGCGCTATTGGGAAGCAAGAAGGATGCCCTCACACCAACGACAATGCAGGCGTCACATACCGGAAAGCGTGCTTGCGTCCGTGTGCCGTATAATGCCTGATTAATTGCATAATGCAACATGTCAACAGTAATCCTTGTTGCTCCAGCCGCCTTTAAGGGTACCCTGGGTCCGCGCCAAGTGGCGGACGCCATGGCCATGGGGGCGCGCCGCGCGCTGCCCGACGCCACGCTCCTGCAGTGCCCGATCTCGGATGGCGGGGACGGATTGCTGGATGCCGTGCTGCCACCGGGCTCCTTGCGCGAGCGCGTTGCCGTCACGGGCCCGCTCGGAGCACCCGTGTCTGGGGAGCTCGGCTGGATCGATGCCGAAACCGCGATCTTCGAAAGCGCCACGGCCTCCGGTATCGCGCTCCTCACACCCGACCAGCTCGACCCGCTGCGCGCCACGACGCGCGGCGTGGGGGAGCTGATCTGGGAGGCGGCGGAGCGGGGCGCCACGACCGTGGTCGTGGGCCTCGGCGGGTCGGCCACCGTGGACGGCGGTACCGGCGCCGCGCGCGGGCTCGGCTGGTCATTGCTAGACGGGTCCGGGCGCGCGCTCGCGGAGGGCGGCGGGTCGCTCACCCAGTTGGCGCAGCTCGACGGCGGCTGGGCCCTCGCCGCCCGGGTGATCGCGCTGGCCGACGTCCGGACGCCGCTGCTGGGGGCTGACGGCGCGGCACCCCTCTTCGGGCCGCAGAAGGGGGCCGGGCCCGAGGGCGTCAAGCTCCTGTCCCGCGGGCTGGAGCGGCTGGCCGAGCTGATGGCCCGCCACGCCCATCCCGAGCTCGCCACGCTGCCGGGCGGCGGAGCGGCAGGCGGGCTGGGCGCCGGGCTCGCCTTCTTCGCCAAAGCCCAACTCGTGCCCGGCGCCGAGTGGGTCCTGTCCCGGGTCGGGTTCGACGCCGCGCTCGCCAAGGCGCAACTCGTCATCACCGGTGAGGGGTCGTTCGATCGCACCTCGCTCGTCGGCAAGGCGGCGGGAGTAGTCGTGCAGCGGGCGCAGGCCGCCCAGAAGCGGGTCGCGGTCGTCGCGGGGCGCGTCACGGGGTTCGTGGGGCTGCACGCGCTCGACGGGGACGGCACGGTGCTCGACGCCCCGGGCATTGCGGCGCTCGCCGAGCGGGCCGTGCGTGAAGCGTTCGGGTTGCCTGCCGCCTAGCGGCGCGTCTATCTTCCCGCCCTCTATGCCCCCGACCGACCGCGTGACCGACAGCGCGATGGACAAGCTCGTGTCGCTCGCCAAGCGCCGTGGCTTCGTCTTTCAGTCCTCGGAGATTTACGGCGGCTTGGGCTCGATCTGGGACTACGGGCCGCTCGGGGTCGAGCTCAAGAAGAACATCAAGGAGCGCTGGTGGCGCTCGATGGTCCACGAGCGCGACGACATCGAAGGCCTCGATGCGGCGATCTTGATGCACCCGAAGGTGTGGGAAGCGTCGGGGCATGTCGCCGGGTTCACCGATCCCCTGGTGGACTGCAAGCACTGCAAGAACCGCTTCCGCGCCGACGACCCGCGGATCAAGGGCACACCCGGAGAGCCAACGGCACAATGTCCCGTGTGCGGGAGCAAAGGGACGCTCACCGCGCCGCGCCTGTTCAACCTGATGTTCAAGACGTTCATCGGCCCAGTGGAGGACCAGGCGGCGGTGGTGTACCTGCGGCCGGAGACGGCCCAGGGGATCTACGTCAACTATCTCAATGTGCTGCAGTCCTCTCGGCAGAAGGTGCCCTTCGGCATCGCGCAAATCGGCAAGGCGTTCCGGAACGAGATCACGCCGGGCAACTTCATTTTTCGCACGCGCGAGTTCGAGCAGATGGAGATGCAGTACTTCGTGAAGCCCGGGACCGATCTCGAGTGGTTCGAGTTCTGGCGCCACGAGCGGATGCAGTGGCTCACGCAACTGGGCGTGCGGAGCGCGAAGCTGCGCTTTCATCAACATACCAAGGACGAGCTCGCGCACTACGCGAAAGACGCCTACGACATCCAGTACGAGTTCCCCTTCGGCTGGCAAGAGTTCGAAGGGATCCACAACCGGACGAACTTCGACCTGTCTCGCCACCAGGAATTCTCGGGCAAGAAGCTCGAGTATCTGGACCCGGCGACCAACGAGCGGTTCATCCCCTACGTCGTCGAGACGTCAGCCGGCGCGGATCGCCTCGCGCTCGTCGTGATGCTCGACGCCTACAGCGAGGAAGAGGTGGGGGGTGAAAAGCGCGTGGTGATGCGCTTCCACCCCGCCCTGGCCCCGCTCAAGGCGGCGGTGTTTCCGCTCGTGAACAAGGACGGCATGCCCGAGCTGGCCCGCCGCATTTTCGACGACGTACGCAAGCACGTCAACACGTTCTACGACGACGGGGGCTCGATCGGGCGGCGCTATCGCCGCCAGGACGAAGCCGGGACGCCCTTCGGGATCACGATCGACGGACAGTCGGTGGCGGACGGGACGGTCACCGTGCGCGATCGCGACTCGCTCAAGCAGGAGCGCGTGGCCGCGGATCGGCTGGTGGACTACGTCGCGGGCAAGCTCCTCGGGTGAGCGGGCCCGGCGCTGTGCCGAAGCGGATTTGTCTCCTTACCGCCGACCTGCTGTTCCGCTCGAAGCTGGGCGCGGTCGTCGCCGCGGCGGGTGGGGAGGTGACGCGGGACGACGCCGGGTGTGACCTCGCCGTCATCGACCTCGCCGACGGCGCTCGTGCCGGGCGGGTCGGCGAATTCGTGGGGCAGGGCATTCCCGTGCTCGCCTACGGGTCGCACGTGCGACCCGAGGTGCTGCGCGCGGCACGCGACGCGGGAGCGAGGGCCGTACCGAATTCCGAGGTCGCAGCGGCGCTCGGGGACCTGCTGCGCTGAGCCCCCAGGAAACGACACCGGCCCCAGCGTGCGCGGGGGCCGGCTGCACCACACCACACACTCCCTACTTCGCGGCACCGCAATCTCCCGCGGCTTCGCCTTCTCCACCTTGGGCAGCGTCACGGTCAAGACGCCGTGCTCGTAGGTGGCCTTGATGGTGCTTGCGTCCACCGTGGTCGGCAGCGTGAAGGTGCGCTCGAACGCGCCGGAGGTGCGCTCGTAGCGATGCACCCGCTCGGTACGCTCCGCCGCGGCCGTGCCGATCTCTAACGGCGCCGGCTTGCCACCCTGACACGCGACCGCGTGCAAAAGCGGCACCGTCATGTCAGGTTTGCGGAGTCGCGCAACTCAGGGGTTCTGGCCTGCCTGCGAACGGTCTATCTTTCCCGCTCGCTCGCGATGCTTGCCCGGAGATGACTCGGTGAAGCCGCTCGTCCCGCTGATCATAGCCCTCGGGTTGAGGTTCGCCCCCGACTCGGGGTATCGCATCTACGTGTCGAGCGAGTCCGGGGACATCGTGTCGCAGCTCGCCTGGGACGGGGCCGCGCTGCGAACCATCAAGGTCGTGCCCGTCGGCATCATGCCCTCGGACATCGACGGCCCGCACAACGTCACGGTCTCACCCGACGGGCGGTACTGGTACGTGACGATCGCGCATGGCACGCCGTTCGGATCACTCTGGAAGATGGCCGTGGACGGGGACACGCTCGTGGGGCGGGCGCCCGTCGAGATGTTCCCGACGACGATCTCGGTCACGCCGGACGGCGAGCTCGCCTTCGTGGCCAATTCTGACTTCTACGGTGACCACCCCCGCACGAACGTCGTGTCGGTCATCTACACGCCGCAGATGGTGCCGCTCGCGACGCTCCCCGCCTGCGACATGCCACACGGCGTTAGGGTGAACCACGCGGGCACCCGGGTCTACGTCTCCTGCATGAACTCGGATGAGATCCTGGAAATCGACCGGGCCAGGTTGGCGATCGCGCGCCGGCACCGCACGGGGGCGGGCATGCTGCCCGCGATGCCGATGCCCGCCGGTCACGGCGGCGCGCAGGGGATGGCCATGCACGAGGCTTGCAGTCCCACGTTCGTCTCGGTGTCACCCGACGACCAGCGGCTGTACGTCGCCTGCAACCACAGCGACGAGCTCATGGTGCTCGACGCGGCCACGCTCGACCTGATCAAGAGCGTCCCGACCGGCCATGGCGCCTACAACGTGGAGCCCTCCCCCGACGGGCGCTGGGTGATCGTGACGAACAAGAAGGGTCAGAGTGTGTCCCTGATCGATGCCTCGACGCTCGTGGAGCTGGCGCGCATCCCGACGACGAAGCCGTTCCCGCACGGCGTCGCGTACGCCCCCGACGGCCACTACGCCTTCGTGTCGCAGGAGAGCAAGGGGGTGAATCCTGGGGCGGTGGACGTGATCGATTTGGTGGGTAAGACGAACGTCGGCACCATCGCCGTTCCCCTCCAGCCGACGGGCATTACCATCCTGAACCGGCGATGACGCACACGACGAATGTGGCCCTGCGGCCGACGGAGGTGCTCGAGCGCGCCAAGCGCTTCTTCGCCGAGCGGGTCCCCAACGCCGCGGCGTTCATCGAGCAGGAAGGGCCTGAGTTCGTGGTGCTGCGCGGCCAAGGCGGCGAGGAAGTAGTGGTCCGGGCATGGGTCGATACCGCGGGGAAGACCCGGGTTCGGGCATCCACGCTGTTCTTCGATCAGGCCCTCGACCGCTTCTTTTCTACGCTCCCGCTCGAGGGCGGCATCGAGGTCGCATGAGTGTCGTGGCCGAGCGCTTCGCCGTCCGCGTGATGGTCACCGACGTGTGGGACCAGGTGTTCCTGGCGGCCGAGCCTACCACGACCGTGGCGGCGCTCAAGCGCCAGGCGCTGGTCCAAGCGCTCAAGCGAGCTAACGTGCCGGTCGATGGGTACGTGGTGAAGTTCCACGGCGCGCAGGTCCTTGATGAGGCGACGACGCTGGCGGCGCTCGGCGCCGGGCCCAATGCGCCATTCATCGTGCTGCCCGCCCGGCGCCAACCGGTGCGCTGATCCCATGCCGCGCGCCGCCCACACGCCGAGCCGCACACTCACCACGTTTACGGTCGGGTTCCTGCTGCTGGACGCACTGCTGCTCGGCTACAGCGGGATCGCGCTCCACCGAGTGATGCTCGTCGTGTGGGCCGGCCTCTTCCTCGTGGCGGCGGTGCTGGTGGTGCTGGGATGGCGGCGCTATCGCCGCGTCATGTCCGAGCTGGAGCGGGCCCGGCGCGAGATGCGGACCGAGGCGGAGTCGATTCGCCAGCTGCTGCATCGCAAACACCTGCAGAACTGAGGCAACCGCCCCGCGCCCGGCCCGAACCGTCCGGCGCGGCTCGACTTGGAACCGTCCTCGCCCCGGAAGTGCCGTCCTGCGCCCAATGGCCGTCCCGATCGTCCACCACCCCGCCTGCAGCCTGCACAACCCGGGTCCCGGGCACCCCGAGCGCCCGGCGCGGATCGAAGCGGTGCTCGCCGCGCTGCGCGCGCCTGAGCTGGGCGTCAAGCTGACGTGGCACGAGGCGCGGAGCGCGAGTCGTCGTGAGCTCGAGCGGGTGCATCCCGCGCCGTACCTCGACGTCTTGGAGCGACTCGCCCGGTCGGGCGGGGGCGCGCTCGATCCTGATACCATCATGAGCGCCGCGAGCTGGGAAGCGGTGTGCGGCGCCGCGGGCGTTGCGCTCGCGGCCGTCGAGCTGGGGCTCGGGGCGGGCGGCGCGTTCGGCGCCGCCCGCCCGCCCGGTCACCACGCCCTCGCCGCCCACGCGATGGGCTTTTGCCTCGTGAACAACGTCGTGGTCGCGGCCCGGCATGCCCAGCACCTCGGTGCGTCGCGCGTGCTGATCGTCGATTGGGACGTGCACCACGGCAACGGCACCCAGGCGCTCGTCGAGCACGACGCCACCATCCGTTATGTGTCCCTACACCAGCATCCCTGGTATCCGGGCACGGGCGCCGAGGACGAGCGGGGCGTGGGCAACGTGTTCAACGTGCCGCGGCCGCCGGGACTGCCGCGCGCCCAGTACGTGCGCGACCTCCTCGCCGCCGTGGATGCGGCGCTCACCGGTTGGCGGCCGGCGATGGTGCTCGTCTCGGCAGGGTTCGACTCGCTGGCGGGCGACCCGCTGGGCGGCTTCACGCTCGAGCCCGAAGACGTCACGACCTGGACCACCGCGCTCCGCGAGCGCGTCACCCCAGCCCCGGTCGTCGGCGTGCTTGAGGGCGGCTATCGGCTGGACCTGCTCGCCGGCGGCGTGCAGGCGCACGTGCGCGCGCTGGCGTGACGAATCGCCTATCTTGGCACCGACCCCCGAGGATCCCGATGCCGCTCAGGTTGGCCACCGAAGTCGTCACGCTGCGGACGAAGCATCCGTTTGTGATCGCGCGGGGCGGCGCGGACGAGAATCGCGTCGTGTGGGTGCGGCTCACGGACTCCGATGGCGTGGAGGGATGGGGCGAAGCGGCCCCGTCGCGCTACTACGGCGAGACGGCAGACACGGTGCTCAGCGTGCTCGAGCGCCTGGCGCCGGCCCTGCCTGAGGATCCCTGCGACTTGGAGGTGGCGGAGGCGCGCTTCGCCGCGCTCGTGCCGAAGAACGGGGCGGCCCGGGCGGCGCTGTCCGCGGCGCTGCACGACCTCGTGGGGAAGCGGCTCGGCCAACCGCTGTGGCGCCTGTGGGGACTCGACGCGGCCCGCGCGCCCCGCTCCTCGTTTACGATCGGGCTCGATACAGCCGAGAAGATGCGCGAGAAGGTGGCCGAGGCCGCGCCCTACCCGATCCTCAAGATCAAGCTCGGCACCGACCGCGACGAGGCGATCCTGCGCGCCATCCGGGACGCCACCGACAAGCCACTCCGCGTCGACGCGAACGCCGGCTGGACCCGAGAGCGCGCCCTCCAAATGCTGCCCGTCCTCAAGGAGTACGGCGTCGAGTTCCTCGAGCAGCCGCTGCCCCCCGACGACCTGGAAGGAATCGCGGCCGTGCAGCGCCGGGGCGTCCTCCCGGTCGTCGTGGACGAGAGCTGCATCGTGGCGACCGACATTCCCCGTCTCGCCGGCGCCGTGGACGGCATCAACATCAAGCTGGCCAAGTGCGGCTCGCTGCGCGAAGCGCTCCGTATGATCGCGACCGCGCGGGCCCACGGGATGCTGGTCATGGTGGGATGCATGATCGAGTCGTCGCTCGGGATCACCGCCGCTGCCCACCTTACGCCGCTCGTCGATGCCGCCGATCTCGACGGCGCCGCGCTCACGGCGAACGACCCGTTCGTGGGTGCCACCATCGACGGTGGGAAGATCCGACTCCCGCTCGGACCCGGGCTCGGCGTGCGACGGCGCGCGGATCGCGACGGTCGTGACCCTGGCTGACCGCGTGAGCGAACTCGCGCCGCGGCGCGCGCCGCCGGACCCGATCCCCGCCGTCCGCGCCGCGCCGCGCTACGCCGAAATCGTCCTCCCGGTGCCCGTGTCGAGCACCTACAGCTACGAGATCCCGCTGGCCCTCGCCGACCGCGTGGCACCCGGAGCGCGCGTCGTGGTGCCGGTGCAGCAGCGACGGCTGGTGGGCGTGGTGGCGGCGGTGGACGTGGCGGCTCCGGGCGTCGCGGCACGCGCCATTCTCGCCGCCCCCGACCTCGAGCCGGCGATCAGCCCGGCCTTGCTCGAGCTGGGGCGCTGGATCGGTCGGTATTACGGCACGCCACTGGGCCTCGCGCTGCGCGCGCTGCTCCCGGGTGCGTTGTGGCGCGTCGAGCGGCCCACGGGACCGGCTGAGAGCGTCGAGCAGGTGGTGACGCTCGCCGCGGCCCTGCCCTCGCTGCTCGAGCGCGAGCGGGCGTTCAAGCGGGCGCCCAAACGCCGCGCGGCCTACGAGGTGCTCGAGGCGCTCGGGGGCTCCGCGCCGCTGCGCCACCTCGTGGCGCGACTGGGACTGTCGCGCTCCGCACTGGATGGGCTCGTCGCGCAACGGCTCGCGCGCTATGCCGACGTGCCGCGCCCCCGTGATCCATTTGCCGAGCTCTCCTCCCCGCCTCCCGCCGAGCTCACGCCGGACCAGCGTCGCGTCGTGGCCGGCATCCTGGCGACGCCGCCTGAGCGGCCCGCCCTAATCCAGGGGGTTACCGCGTCGGGGAAGACGCTCGTCTACCTCGAAGTGCTGCGTCACCTGGTAGCGACGGGCGGTGGTGCCATCCTGCTCGTGCCCGAGATCGCGCTCACGCCCCAAACCGTAGCGCGCGTGCGGGGCGTGTTCGGGGACCAGGTAGCGGTGCTGCATTCGGGGCTGTCCGACGGGGAGCGGGCGGACGCATGGCGCGCCCTGCGGCGCGGGGAGCGACGCGTGGCCGTGGGTCCGCGCTCGGCGGTGTTCGCGCCGATCCCGCGGCTGGCGGCGATCGTGGTGGACGAAGAGCACGAGCCGAGCTACAAACAGGCCACCGCGCCGCGCTACCACGCGCGCGACGTGGCGCTCGTGCGCGCTCGGCTCGAGGGGGCGCGGGTGCTGCTCGGCAGCGCAACGCCGTCGCTCGAGACACTCCACCTCGCGGGTACGGGGCAGCTGGCACGCTTCGAGCTCCCCGAGCGCATCGGCGCCCGCCCGCTGCCGCCGGTGGAGGTGGTCGACCTCCGCAGCGCGGCGCGCGTGCCCGACGCGCGCGGCGTGCCGTGGACGGCGGCGCTCGACGAGGCCGTCCGCGGCGCGCTGGCGCGCGGGGAACAGGTGATCCTGCTCTTGAACCGGCGTGGCTTCGCGACCTACCTGCAGTGTTCCGCCTGCGGCGACGTGCGGACGTGCGGGCAATGCGCCATCGCCCTTACCGTGCACCGGACGCCTCCAGCGCTGCGCTGCCACTACTGCGGCCACGAGGAGCCGATCGCAACCGCCTGCCGGGTGTGTGGCGGCGAGACGCAACGCATGAAGGGCCTCGGCACCCAGCAGCTCGAGCATTTCGTGGGGCTCAGGTTTCCCGCGGCCCGGATCGCGCGCATGGACTTGGATACCACCAGCACCAAATGGGCGCACCATCGAGTGCTCGAGCGCATGGCCCAGGGCCAGGTCGACATCCTCCTCGGCACGCAGATGATCGCGAAGGGGCTCGACTTTCCGCGCGTCACCGTCGTCGGTGTGGTGGACGCCGACACGGGACTCCACCTCCCTGATTTCCGCGCTGCCGAGCGGACGTTCCAGCTCGTGGCCCAGGTCGCCGGCCGCGCCGGCCGGGGACCCGCGGGGGGGCGCGTCTACGTCCAGACGCGGGCGCCCGCGCACCACGCCATCCGTGCCGCTGCCGCGCACTCGGTGCCTCAGTTTGCCGCGGTCGAGCTTCCGTTGCGCGCGGCGCCCAATCCGGCGTATCCGCCCCACGTCGGTGTGGTGCGCTTCGTGGCGTCGCACGCCGATGCGGCGCGGGCGCAACAGGCGGCGGAGCGCGTAGCGGCATGGCTGCGACGCGCGAACGCGGAGCGGCTCGCCGGCGCGCTCAGCGTGCTGGGGCCGGCGCCGTGCCCGATCGCGCGCCTCCAGGGTCGGTGGCGCTGGCACGTGCTCGCGAAGTCGGCCGAGCCGCGGGCGCTCGGTCGGGTGGTACGCGCTTGGCGTGGGCGCACGCGCGGCGTGGTGATCGTCGATCGCGATCCGGTGTCGCTGCTCTGAGCGAGCGATCGTGCGCCGCGCCCGCATTTTGCGACGCGGGCCGGTTGCGTCGGGCGATTCGGCCCGCGTATCTTCACCCTCTTGCCACCGTGGAGTCCCGCAGGGTGACGACGCGTCCCCGGTTCCAGTACCACCCGCCCAACTTCGCGGCGTCGCCGCTCGCGGAGGCGCCCGATGCACGCTTCGAGCCGGCGCCGGCGGACGGCGTCCTGCCCGATCGCTTCTTCTCGACCACCAACCTCCCGACCTACGTCCGGACCGCGGGGACCTGGCGGCGGCCACGGTTGCCGCGCATGGACTGCGCCATCGTGCTCCTGCCGAGCGGCGAGCTCGTCGTGACCGAGCCGCGCCGGGTGCGCAAAGGGGAGCTCGTCGCCGTGGGGCTCGAGGAGGACGGCCGCGAGGGCATCTTCGTGCACACCGAGGGTTTCCTCGGCGGCGCGCACAGCGCGAACGAGTTCGGGTTCATGCAGAGCGAGGTCTCGCGCGAGAAGCCCGTGGATTATGCCGTTCTGGCGCAGCTCTTGGGGGAAGAGCGGCGACGCGGCGGCAAGATCCTGTGGGTAGTCGGGCCGGCCCTGGTGCACGCGCGGGCACGCGAGGACATGATCTGGTTCATCCACAACGGCTACGTCCAGGCGTTCCTCGGCGGCAACGCCGTCGCCGTGCATGATCTCGAGGCCGCCATCTTCGGCACCACGCTCGGCATGACGAGCTCGGGCCAGGGGGTGGAGGGGGGGCACGCGCTGCACATGCGCGCGATCAATCAGATTCGCCGGGTGGGCGGGATCGGCGCGGCGGTGCGGCAGAGACTCGTGACCTCGGGGATCATGCACGCCCTCGTCACGCAGGACGTCCCCTTCGTGCTGGCGGGCTCGATCCGCGACGACGGCCCGCTGCCGGAGGTGTTCTCGGACACGCTTGCGGCCCAGGACGCCATGCGGGGCTACACGGCATCGGCGACGTTCGCCGTGTTCGTGGCGACCGCGCTCCACGCGATCGCCGTCGGCAACATGCTGCCGGCGTTCGTGGACACCCCCGCGCCCGAGGACCTGCGGCCGCTCACGACGATCTGCGTCGATCAGACGGAGTTTGTCGTGAGCAAGCTGCGAGACCGGGGCACGCACCAGGCCTACGGCGTCGTCACCAACGCGCAGGACTTCATGCACGTGCTGCGCTTCTACGTGGAACGATGGGAGCAGGCACAGACCCCGGCGACCGTCCTGCGCTAGATCGGGGCCGCGGGCCTGGGTGGGCGAAGCTCGCCGAGGCCGTGGCCCTGCGCGTGACGCCCTCCGAGATCGAGACGATCTACCTGTTCCGGCCGTGGAAACGCGACGGCCGCGAGTGGGGCACGGCTGTGGTGGCCTGCCGCGCCCCCGAGGGCGAAGGGCGGTTGCGCGTGTACACGGCGCGCTACATGCTCGTGACGCGCGGGAAGGAGCGGGGCCAGGCGCGGATCGAGGTCGCGGAGACCGCGCTCTCACCCGCCACGGTCATCGAGCGGGTGATGCACGCCGCGGCGGAGCGGACCGGAGATCCTGAGCCGCCGATGGCGGTCGGGCGAGACGTGTGGTATGAGGAGTGACGGTAACCCGAGCGGTTGCCGCGATGACATCTCCACCGGCGAGCACCGGACGGCGCCGCCAGCAGACGAACCTTTTCGCACGCGCGAGGTGACGGGTTGATCGAATCGCGAATGTTCGTGCCCACCAAGGCCTTCCTCACCAAGGGCGTTGGTCGGCATAAGGAGAAGCTCACGAGCTTCGAGATGGCGCTCCGGGACGCCCATCTTGCCAACTTCAACCTTGTGCGCGTGAGCTCGATCTTCCCGCCCCACTGCGAGCTGGTGGACCGCGAGGAAGGCCTGTCGCTGATGAAGCCCGGCCAGGTCGTGTTCGCGGTGATCGCCGAGTCCTCCACCAATGAGCCGAGCCGGCTCGTAGCCGCGTCCATCGGCGTCGCCATGCCAGCCGACGCGACCCATCACGGCTACATCTCGGAGCACCACAGCTATGGCCAGAACGAGATCACGTCGGGCGAATACGCCGAGGACCTGGCCGCCTCGATGCTGGCGACCGTGCTGGGCGTGCCGTTCGATCCGGACCGCGCCTGGGACCAGCGGCGCGAGCAGTGGCTCTTGTCGGGCGAGATCGTGCGAACGATGAACGTCACGTCCACCGCCGAGTGCGGCGATGACGGCCGCTGGACGACCGTCGTCTCGGCGGTGTGCTTCTGCGGGTGACGCCCTCGTTCGCGCTCGCCTTCGTCGCCGGCCTCCTGAGCTTCCTCTCTCCCTGCGTCTTGCCGCTCATCCCGAGCTACGTTGGCTTTCTCACGGGACTGACACTCGAGGAACTGGACCTACGCCGCGGCACGGCCCTGCTCCACGCCCTGTGGTTCGTGGCGGGATTCTCCGCCATTTTCATCGCCCTCGGGGCCACGGCGTCCGCGCTCGGCGTGCTGCTGCTTCACTCGCAGGTCTGGATCGGGCGGGTGGGTGGCATCGTGGTCATCCTGTTCGGCCTCTATCTCCTCGGCGCCGTGCGGCCCGGCTTCCTCATGCGGGAACGCAAGCTGCAGCTCGCCCGCAAGCCGCTCGGCTATCTCGGCTCGGCCGTCGTTGGTATCACGTTCGGCGCCGCCTGGACCCCCTGCATCGGGCCGATTCTGGGCGCGATCCTCACGCTCGCAGCGGCCCAGCCGAGCGTCGGGCACGGGGCGGCACTCTTGACCGTCTACTCGCTCGGGCTCGCCGTGCCGTTCGTCGCGACGGCGCTGGCCCTCGATCGATTTCTCGTGTGGTTTCAGCGATTCCGGCCCCACTTGGCCTGGGTCGAGCGGATCGCGGGCGCCCTGCTCATCATTCTGGGAGTGCTGCTGCTGAGCGACCGCTTCACCCTCCTGGCGAGCTGGCTGCAAGGGCTGACGCCGGAGGGTCTGAAAAGCAAGCTGTAGCGCCGAGCACGGCTCGGTCGCGGTGGCTGGGTGGGTATTTCGATCGTCAGCTATCTATATTTCTGGCGCGCTCCCTCGAACGAGGTATCTCATGAGCCCGAAGCTGCTGGTGCCCATCGCGTCCCTCGCCGCGGCTTTGCTGGTCGCCTGTGCCAAAGGCGAACAAACGAGCCAGTCGACCGATGCAACGGCGCGTAACCTGACCCTCGCGCCAACCGAATCGACGGCCGCCGTCCGCGACGTGCCGGCACCGACCACGGAGCCGGCCCGAGCCGCGCCTGAGCGGAAGGCCCCGACGCCCCAGCGCGCCGCACCCAAGCCGGCCCCCGCTCCCCCGGCGTCCTTGACGCTCGCGGCGGGGACGCGTCTGGCGCTCGCCGCGCAGGACACCATCACCACGCGGGGCGCGAACGCCGGCGATCCGTTCACCGCCACGGTGGGCCAGGACGTGAAGGACGCCGCCGGACGGATCGTGATTCCCGCCGGCGCGACGGTGGCAGGGACGATCGCCGCCGCTGAAGCGGCCCACGCCAACTCCACGGGGATCCTGCAGCTGAACGTGACGAGCGTAACGGTCCGCGGTGTCAGCTACCCGATTGAGGCATCGGTGGTGGCAATGGATACGGTGAGGAAGGGCCGTGGCGTGACCACAGGCGACGCCGAGAAGGTGGGCGGCGGCGCCGTCGCGGGCGCGATCATCGGCAAGCTCCTTGGCAAAGACACCAAGGGCGCCGTGATCGGTGGCGCGGTCGGCGCCGCTGCGGGAGCGGCCGTGGCCCACCAGACGCGCAGCATCGACGTCGTGATCCCCAAGGGGGCGACGATCACGATCGCGCTGACCAAGCCGCTCGTCGTAAAGCGCGGCTGAGGCTGGAACCGACTCAGTAGCCGGCCGCGCCACCGCCCCGTCGGGGATCGGCGACGCCCAGCCACCCGGCGGGTGTGCGCGCTAGCGCGTTCACGTCAGTCTTGTAGCCCCAGACGCTCACCTTGTGGCCCATGGCCTCGAGCGAGTCGAGGGACGGCTGCACGAATCCGCTGCGCTCCACGTACACGATGTCCGGTTGGGCCTGGTGATGCAGCCGGGGGGCCGCGATCGCATCCGCGAGTGGCATCCGCTGGTCGATGACGTCGGTAATGACCTGGTACACCGCCGTCGTGATGCGCGAGCCGCCGGGCGATCCGAGGACGACCAACACCTGGCCCGCCGGATCGAGCACGATCGACGGCGTCATGGCCGACAGCATGCGTTTCCCCGGCGCAATCGCATTCGCCTCCCCCTGCACGAGTCCGAACAAGTTCGGCTTCCCCGGCGCCGACGTGAAGTCGTCCATCTCGTCGTTGAGGAGGAACCCGGCCCCCGTCACGGTAACCGCGCTACCGAAGTCATTGTTCAGCGTGGTGGTGCACGAAACCGCGTCGCCCTCCGCGTCCACGATGGAATAGTGCGTCGTTTCCGTCCCCTCGGATCGCACGCCTGAGAGGGGCGACAGGGGGGTCGCGCGGTGGGGGTCGATCGCGGTGCGCAGGCTCGCCGCGTACGACTTCGACAGCAGTCGACCGAGCGGCATGGCGACGAAATCGGGATCGCCGAGCAAGGCATTCCGGTCGGCGTACGCCCGGCGCATCGCCTCCGCCTGGAGATGCATCAGCGCGGCGCTGCCGAAGGGTGGGAGTGGCGCGTATCCCTCCATCACGTTGAGGATCTCGGCGAGGGTCACTCCCCCGCCCGAGGGCGGGGGCATCGTGTAGATGGTGTAGCCGCGGTAGCCGATCGCGATCGGGGTGCGCCACTTGGCGCGGTAGCGCGCGAGGTCTTGCTTCGTCACGAGTCCGCCGCCACGCCCCATCTCCCGCGCGATCAGCTCGGCGATGCTGCCACGGTAGAAGACGCGCGGGCCTGAGTCTCCGAGGAGCTCGAGGGTGCGGGCGAGGTCCGTTTGCACGAAGCGCGTGCCTGGAGGTGGCACCTCCCCATGCGCCAGGAACTGGGCGCGCGATGCCGGGAACCGGCCGAGCCGCTCGGCTTCGAGGGCGATCGAGTGACTGCGGACGGCGTCGAGTACATACCCCTCTCGCGCGAGGCGGATGGCAGGCGCGACGAGGTCCTTCCACCTGAGGCGGCCGAACTTGTGGTGTGCCTCGAACAGTCCCGCGACACTCCCCGGCACGCCCACCGAACGAGGGCCGGTGAGCGAAGCATCGGTGCTATTGCCCGCGGCATCCACGTACATGTCGCGCGTCGCACCGGTGGGAGCGGCCTCGCGGAAGTCGACCGCGTGCACCGCGCCGTCGCGCATGCGCAGCAGCATGAAGCCACCGCCGCCGATGTTGCCGGCCACGGGGTGCACGACCGCGAGCGCAAAGGCCACGGCCACGGCGGCGTCGACGGCGTTGCCCCCGCGCCGCAGGATGTCCACCCCCACGTCGCTCGCGAGCGGGTGCGAGGTGACCACCATGGCATGCTCCCCGGCGACAGCCTTGACGCGCTCGCCCAGCGGCCACTCGGCGGCGATAAGCGGACGCCGCTCCGCGACCGGGCGCGCCGCCGTGTCGGGGCCGGCGGGTACCCCCGCCGCTGGAACGCCCGGCGCCGCAGGTGCGGTGTCGGGCGGTCGGACGCCGCCGGCGCAGGCGGCCAGGACCAGGACGCTCGAGGCGATGGCTCTCCGCATGTCCCTATTGTGCACCTCCACTTGCCGTCGGGTCAACGGACGCTGGCCGCTGTCCCGCCTGGGAGTGGCCCTGCTACATTCCCCGAACGCCATTCGTCCCAGCCTGCAATCTTGATGGTAGACGGATCGGTCACCGGGCTCCTACTTTAGCGCCGGAGCCCGCGCCGCTCCTCGGGATGCGGATGAGACATGAGGGTGGAGAGGCGGTTCCTGCGGGGCCGGTTGTAACCAGAAAACGCAAGAAGGGAGGCCGGTGAGCCCCACGTCCCCTTGGGTCTGGCTCGCGCTCGCCTACCACATCGCGAGCCGGCTTGCCTACGTGCTGTACGTCGGCATCGCCCTCAAGCGTCAGGACCGCGCGGGCGTCTACGCGCAGCGTTACGGTGCCGAGGAAGGCTTCCGCCGCTTCCGCCGGATGGCCGCGACCGTCATGAACAACGACGGGGTGAGTTTCGTCGTGCTCTGCCTCGTCACCTGGAACTCGCCGGCGATCGGGCTGGCCCGTGGCGGGGAAGTGGGCGTGGGGCTGGTCCTGATCTTCGCCGGCGTCGCGACCAAGCTCTGGGCTGGAGCAACACTCGGTTGGGACGCCTACTACTGGCGCAACTTCTTCACTCCCCCCGCCCGACTCGTGCCCAACACGACGGGGCCGTACCGCTTTCTGTGGAATCCCATGTACACGGTCGGCAATTTCCACCTCTACGGTCTCGCGCTCGTGGCCGGATCGCTCCTCGCCCTGGTGGCCGCGCTGTTTGACCAGGCCGCGATTCTGGCCTTCTACTGGTGGGTCGAGAGACCCCACCTCGATCGCCTCAGGTCCGCACCGCAGCTTGCGGGCGTCCGGGATAGTGTTCGCTAGGGGCCATTCGACCCCCGTCATGACCGTCCCCGACTTTCGCGACCCGCGGCTCACCGAGCAACGTAACGCCAAGACCCAGCGCATCGACGTCGCGTCCACGCTCGAGATCGTCGAACTGATCAACGCGGAGGATGCAACGGTGGCGCCGGCGGTCCGGGCCGTCCGCGCGGAGCTCGCGCGCGCGATCGACCTGGTGGTGGCCGCGTTGCAGCGCGGCGGGCGGCTCATCTACGTAGGCGCCGGGACGTCCGGACGCCTCGGCGTGCTCGACGCGAGCGAGTGCCCCCCGACCTTCGGCACACCACCCGAGATGGTCGTGGGGGTGATCGCGGGCGGCTACGGCGCCCTCGTGAAGAGCAGCGAAGGCGCCGAGGACGACGTCAACGCGGGCATGGCGGCGATGGACCAGGCACGCGTCGCGCCGCACGACTTCGTGCTGGGTATCGCGGCGAGCGGGACGACGCCGTTCGTGCGCGCGGCGCTGTCGCGCGCGCAGACCATCGGCGCCACTACGGGCCTCGTGTCCTGCTCCGACCCGCCGCCGGTGCTCGTCGAGACGTGCGACGTGCTCATCCTGCCGAAGGTCGGGCCGGAGGCCCTTACCGGGTCGACCCGCATGAAGGCAGGCACCGCGACGAAGCTGGTCCTCAACACGATTTCCACCGCCGCGATGATCCGGCTCGGGCGCGCCTACGGGAATCTCATGGTTGACCTGATGGCGGTCAGCGATAAGCTGCGGGATCGCGGGGAGCGCATCGTGATGGAATGCGGCGCCGTCGACCGCGCCGCCGCGCGCGCGGCGATCGCGGCGGCGGGCGGCAGTGTGAAGGTCGCGATCGTGATGGTGCGCCAGGGCGTGGGGAAGGCGGAAGCGGAGCGGGGACTCGCGGCGGTGGGCGGCTTCGTGCGCCGGGCCGCGGGCGACCCGCCGCCAGTCGCGTGACGGAGGTCCTCGCGGTCGGAGTGATGTCGGGCACGTCGCTCGACGGCGTCTCGACCGCACTCGTGCGTCTCACGGAGGCGCCGCTCGACGCACGGCTCGTGGCGTTCCACCAGGACGCCTACGCCGCGCCTGAGCGCGCCCAGATCATCGAGACGATCGCTCGTGGCGGTGCGCGTGAGCTGGCGCTCCTACACGTGGCCTTGGGCGAACGCTTTGCCGGGGCGGTGCTCGAACTGCTGGCCACGGCCAAGGTCGCGCCCCGCGACGTGGCGTTCGTGGCGTCGCACGGCCAGACCGTCTGGCACGAGCCGGGTCGCGCCAGCTTGCAGCTCGGGGACCCGGCGGTGATCGCCGAACGGGTGGGGGTACGGGTGGTGAGTGACTTCCGGGCCCGCGACGTGGCCGCCGGTGGGCAGGGGGCGCCGCTCGTTCCCATCGCCGACGTCCTCCTGTTCGGCCACCCCGAGCGCGGTCGCTTGCTGCTGAACATCGGCGGCATGGCGAATGTCACGTTTGCGCCGCGCCGCGGAGGCATCGATGGCGCGGTGGCGTTCGACACGGGGCCCGGTGTCGCGGTCGTCGATGCCGTGACGCGGCAGCTCGATCCCGCCGCGCCGTTCGACGCCGATGGGGAGCGGGCCCGGCGCGGCAAGCCGGCGCGCAAGGTGCTCGACCGACTGCTCGCCGATCCGTACTTCGTGGCACCCCCGCCCAAGAGCACTGGGCGGGAGCGCTTCGGCCCCGACTACGCCGCAAGACTGGTTGCGGACGTCAAACAGGCGGGTGGGTCCGACAACGACGTGGTGGCGACGGCGACAGCACTCACCGTCGAGTCCGTGGCCCGCGGGATCGAGCGCTGGACCCCGGCAGGTGCGGACGCCGACCTCGTGCTCTCGGGCGGCGGCGCCCGCAATGCGCGGCTCGTCGAGCTTCTCACGGCCCGTGTCGCGCCCCGCCCCGTCCTGCCGTTCGATGGCGTGTTCTTCGACGGTGAGGCCAAGGAGGCGCTCGTGTTCGCGTTCCTCGGCTTTCTCGCGCTGCTCGGGAAACCGGGCAACGTGCCGGCCGCGACCGGCGCGCGCGGCCCGCGGATCCTCGGCCACGTCACCCCGGCGTGACGGCGTCGCTCGCTCGGCTGGTGTTCCCCGCGCTCCGGTGGCGCCGCGAGAGCTTCGCGCACGAGCGCGCGAAGATCGACGCAGCGCTCGCCCTGGGCGTCGGCGGGTTCATCGTCTTTGGCGGGACGCACGAGGCGGTCGTGACGCTCACCCGGGAGCTGCGTCAACAAGCCGGGCGACCGCTGCTCCTGGGCGCCGACCTGGAACGCGGCCCGGGGCAGTACGTGCAGGGGCTCACGGAGCTGCCGCCGCCGGCGGCGCTCGGGTGGCTCGACGACCTCGAGGCGACCGGGGCGTGCGGCATCGTCACGGCGACGGAAGCCCGCTCGGTCGGCCTCAACTGGGCCTTCGCCCCCGTCTGTGATCTCGACCTGGAACCGCGGAACCCCATCGTGCAGACCCGCTCGTTCGGAGCGGACCCAGTGCGGGTAGGCGAGCAGGCGGCGGTCTGGGTCCGGAGTCTCCAGGAACACGGTGTCCAGGGATGCGCGAAGCACTACCCGGGACACGGGCGAACGACTCAGGATTCGCATGCGACCCTCCCCCGCGTCCACGCGCCGGTCGCGGAGCTCGTGCGAATGGATGGCGTGCCCTTCGAATACGCGCTCCGCGCCGGCGTGGGCAGCGTGATGAGCGCCTTCGTGGCCTACCCCGCGTGGGATCGCTCCGAGCGGGCGGCGAGTTTCTCCCCGGAGATCCTGGGCTACCTCCGCGACACACTCAACTTTGGCGGGTTGGTCGTGACCGACGCGCTCATCATGGCGGGCGCGAGCGCGGCGCAGCCTGTGCCCGCTGCGACGGTCCGCGCCGTCGCCGCCGGGTGCGACGCGCTGCTCTACCCGGACGACTTCCGGAGCGTGGTCGCGGCCCTCGACCACGCCGTCGGCGGTGACATCCCTGCCGCGCGGGCGGACCAGGCGCTCGCTCGCTACGACGCGGCGCTCGCGGCTTGGAGCAATCTTCCGGACCAGGGTGCGCCCGATCTCGCCGCCCATGGCGTGTTCGCCAACGGCCTGGCCGAGCGGACGACGCACCTCGTGCGTGGCGCTGCGCCGCGCCTCCGCACGTCGGTCACCGTCGCCATCGTGGACGACGACGTGGGAGGCCCCTACAGCGTCGGACCGCGCGACGCCTTCGCGCAGGCGCTGGTGGAGGCTGGCGTGCCGGTCGCGCAGCGGGCCCCGGCGGGCTCGAGCCGCATCGTCCTGGTGTATGCCGAACCCCGGTCGTGGAAGGGGCGGGCCGACCTCGGTGCCCGGTCGCGCGCCGCGTTGCGACGGCTGCTGCCGGATGCCGCGCTCGTGGTGCTGTTCGGGCACCCCCGGCTCGTGGCCCAGATCCCGGGCGCGATGCCGGTGCTCTTGTGTTGGCACGGACAACGGCTGATGCAACGGGCAGCGGCGCGGCGCGTGATCGGCTGGCTCCGGTGAGCGGCTGGTCCGAACGGGGGCGTCCCGGTCGCGCCCCTACGGGAGAGGATGGAGTTCGCTGAGGTACGCGATGACCCGACTCGCGGGGATCGCGTAGATGATCTTCCCTTGTGATTCGCGGTTGCCCCCGAACAGGACCGCCGCTACGTGGCCCTGACGGTCGAAAATGGGACTCCCCGATGAGCCGGGGGCGCCGTAGCCATCCACTTGCACGAGGGTTGCGAGCACCTTGCTGACGGTCCCGACGGTCAGGGTGGGATCGGCGACCACCCCGCTCGGACCGCGGCGCTCCATCGGCAAGTCCTCGCCCAACGGGTACCCGATGATAGCCACGGGATCGCCTCGCTCGAGCGGCCGCCCGTCGCGCGCGAAGCCCGCGACCCGCGGCGTGCCGCCGCGAATGGCGACACGCACGACGCCAACGTCCGTCGACTCGGCCACCCCGACGAGCCGGCCCGGGAACCATTGGCGACTGCCGGAGAACTTCACCGCGATCCGCTGGGGCGTGCGGCGGCCCTCCACACCCACTAACACGTGCTTGTTCGTGACGAGAGTGCCTTGCGAGTCGACCGCGAAGGCGGTGCCGCTGAAGAACTCGCTGTCGGAGTAGGCGACGATGAGGAGTGCCACGGCGTCTTGGTTCTGCCGTGAGATCGCAGGGTAGTCGACCGCCGCGGCGCCGGCGAGGTCCCGTTGACGCGCCTCGGCCGCGTTGAGTTCGGCCCCCAGTCGCGCGACGGCGCCCGGATCGGTGCTCGAGCCCGCCGAGCGGAGCTCACCGCGGAGCCGCCCCACCTCCGCCTGCGACTGCCGCAGCGCGTCCCGCACACTCGCGAGCTCGGTCTGAAACCGCGCGAGCAGGCCTTGCGCCTGCTGCGCCAGGCTGTCCGCCCGCGCCTGCAGCCGGGCGAGCTCACCCGCGTCGACGGCGGTCTGCCACTGGACCCAGCCGAACGCGGCGAGCGCGGCTACGAGCAGGGCGATCAGGAGCTTGGTGGTGCGGCGCAGCTGAGACGTTTGGCGCGCTACCTCGGCCGCAATCCGCACGGCCGTATTGGAGCGCCGCGCGGGAGCGGGCGGCGCCGCGACCGCCGGATACTGCGCGCGCGACGCCGATATCCGCTCCCCGGACTTGCGGGCCGCCTCGGACGCGACCGCCGCGGCTGCCGCGTCCGCCTCTTGCAGGACATGGAATTCGACCACGGGCCCGTTCTGTCCGAAGGCGATCACGTCGCCGTCCTTCAGGGCGACGTCGCCGGCGATCCGCTGCCCGTTCACGAACGTGCCGTTCGTGCTCCCCAGGTCGCGCAATACGAACGCCTCGCCGTGGCGGACGACACTCGCATGCCGCCCGGAAACGTCGAGATCGCGCTCGACGTCGAAGCGGACATCAGAGAGGGGATGGCGGCCCAGACCGATGTAGGCTTTGCGGAAGGTCTCGACCTGACCGGCGCGAGCACCTGAGAGAAACCGGAACTCCGCGCTCACGGGCTCCGTTTGACGACGTACAGCGCCACGGCCGAGACGACGGCGGCCGCGAGGAGGATGGCGAGCAGGCGCCAGCGCACTCGGGCCAGGGGCTCGGGTGGCGGGCTCCCCTTATACACGGGCACGGGCTCCGTGCTGGTCTCGGTGTCGATGAGGGGGTACACCTGATGCCCCACCTCCGCGCTCGGGTCCGGTGGGCGGAGCCCCTCGCCGTCGAACCGCGCGAGGATGACGCTGATGTTGTCGGGCCCGCCCAGCTGGTTGGCCAGCGCGATGAGCTTGTCACAGGCGACCTGCAGGTCCCGCTCGCGCCCCGCGATCTCGGCGATCTCCTCTTTCTTGACCAGGCCTGAGAGCCCGTCCGAGCAGAGCACGAGGATGTCCCCGCGCCGCAGCTCCTGATGGGTGAGGTCCACCTTGACGCGCGCGTCGGGGCCGAGTGCCTGGAGGATGATGTTGCGGCGCTCGCTCTTGGCGGCTTCTTCCTCGGTCAGCTCGCCCGCCTCGACCAGACGCTGCATCAAGGACTGGTCTTTGGTAAGCTGCACGGCCCGCCCCTGGCGGATCAGATAGGCCCGGCTGTCGCCTACCTGCGAGAGAAAGACATGGTCCGCGAGAACGACCACCGCCGTGGTCGTCGTCCCCATGCCGCGGACCTCGGGGTGTGCGGCCGCGTAGGTGTGGATACGGTCGTTCGCCACCTCCACCGCTTCGCGGAGCCGGTAGGCGATCCGCTGCGGTGTCGCGTCCGGCTCGCGACCCCACGTTTGCACCATGTGCTCGTACACTGTCTCGGTGGCCATCGCGCTCGCCACCTCGCCCGCAGCGGCGCCGCCCATGCCGTCGGCCACTACGAACAACGAGCCCCGCGGACCGATCTCGTGGTTCCGCACCGCCGGCAACAGGGACGCCTGGCGGCGCGTCAGATCCGCCACGAGAAAGCGATCCTCGTTGTGGTCGCGGGTCCGGCCCAGATCGGTCTTCGCGAAGACCTCGACCTTGATCGGTTTGGATGAGCGCCCGAACATGCTAGGGACATCCTTCGCGCTGGAACGTGAGATAGACTTCGTTCCCCGGCGCCAACCCCAGCGCCAGGCCGCTCCAGCTGCAGGCGTCGTCTTTGCGGCGCTCGATGAAATAGGCGTTGGCCATCATGAACGCCGCCTGGGCCCGGAGCCGCGTCGGAACCCTGTGGTCATCGTAGATAATCTTGGCGCGACGCCGCCCTTCCGCCGCCGTGGTGGGGCTGACGACGAGGTCGACAATGCGGCCGAGGGCGCTGTCGACGGCGCTGCTGTCCACTGCCGTCGCCCGGCCGCCGGCGACGCGCGACGACTCGGGCACGGGTCCGGGCACCGCCCTGCGGGGCGACGCCGTGTCCGCCCCAGCCCGCGGTACCCGTTGGGTCACCGAGTCGAGGCGCGCGGCCGCATCGGTCTTCTTGGCACGCCCGAGGATCGCGATCGCGGCACCCGCTCCGCCCAGCACCACGACCGCGCTTGCGATCAGCGGCACCCGCGAGCGCTTCGGCCCCGCCCGCGGGGTCGGGGGCGTGGCTGCCGCAGCGGGAGGAGTGGGGCGTCGCAGCAGCTCGGTCTTCCCGTCGGCGTCGGGTCGGGTCGAGGGCAGGGGGACGCCGCCGCCGCGCTCGAGACCGAGCACCGCGGCGACGTCGCGTGCGAACTTGGTGGTCGACCGGTAACGATCTGCCGGGCTCCGCCTGAGGGCCGCGTCGAGCGTGGCCTGCAGCCCCGGCGGGAAGGCCAGGTCAGCTCGCACCGCCGCGAGCGTTGCCGGGTCCTCGGTGAGGCGCTTCACCATCGTGTCCTGCACCGTCTCGCCCGCGAACGGCAGCTTGCCCGTCAGCATCTTGAAGAGGACGAGCGCGAGCGTGTAGAGGTCGCTGCGGCCGTCGACCTTGTCCCCGGAGAGCTGCTCGGGGCTCATGAACTCGGGCGTGCCGACAACGAGACCGGTCTTGGTCACCTTCTGACTGTCGTCGCCCCCCACGGCCTTCGCGATGCCGAAATCCACCACCTTGACGACGTCCGAACCGTCGCGCGCCCGGGCGAGCATGATGTTGTCGGGCTTCAGGTCGCGATGGACGATGCCGAGGTCGTGCGCCGCCTGGAGCGCGTCGGCCACTTGCAGGAAGATCGCCGCCGCGCGGGGCGCCGGCAGCGCGCGCTCTCGCTCGAGCACGTCCGTGAGCGGCTCGCCTTCGACAAACTCCATCGCGAGGTAGATGAGCCCTTCAGGCGTTTCGCCGAAATCGTAAATCGCACACACGTTGGGATGCGTGATGCGACTGGCGTTCGCCGCCTCGCGGTTGAACCGCGCCACCGCATCGGGGTCGTGCACCATCGCCGGATTCATCACCTTGATGGCGCTCTTGCGGCCCATCTTCACGTGCTCGGCGAGGTACACCTGTCCCATCCCCCCTTCCCCCAGCTTCCGCACGACGTGGTAACGGTCGGCGATGACCTGGCCCACGAGATCGTGCCCGGGCGACGACGCACGCAGCGTTTGCCCGTCGTTCGGACAAAACCGCACGTCGTCTGCGTATTCGGTCGAGCACACGGGACAGGTCTTCACGGCGACAGCTCGATGCGGAGCAGTTTGTCGCCGACCAGAATGCGCGAGTGGTGGCGCAGTGGCATGTCCCCGCGCGCGGCGATGGCGATCCCGTTGCGACTGTCGGCATCGACGACGACGAAGTCCGCGTCCTCGGAGCGGACCTGGGCATGGCGCGCACTCATCGATGGGTCGTACGGAAAAATCCAGTCGCCCTGCTCCCGGCCGATCGTGACGTCGCGACCGGGCGACAGCTGGATCACGTCGCGCACGCTGCCGTCGGAGCGGAGTTGGCTGAGGCTCGCGATGTCGGCGCTCGGAATCAGGCTGCCCATCCGCCGCGTCGCGTCCGCGTCCGGCGGGTGGGGGCCGGGATAGCCGAGCCGGCGGAACCGGATAACCTGCGAGCCGATCAGGAGCAGATCGCCATCGAGCAGGCGGTGCGGCGCCTCCAGGAACACCCACGTGCCGTTGCGACTGCCGAGGTCTCGGACGACGAGCGCGTCGTGCTCCCACGAGATCTTCGCGTGCAGCGGCGACAGGACCCCGTCGTCCGGAAAGCGGATGTCGCCATCCTGACGCCCGATCGTCGTGTCGGGACTGCTGCGCTCGAAGTGCTGCAGGGCGCTGCCACTGTCGTCGAGCAGGGTGAGGGTGACGGTGCCACCCGTCCGAGCCGCACCGGGCGCGGGGCGGCGCGCGGGCGCGACCTCGCCGAGCGGGGCGCCGCAGACGGCACAGAACTTTGTCGCGAGACCCACCGGTGAGCTGCAGCGCGCGCAGGTCGGGCCCGAGCCGGGCGCCCCGAGCCGACGCCCGCACTGCGGGCAAAACTGCTGGCCCACGCCGACCAGAGCGGCGCAGAAGGGGCACGTGGCGGCATCGCCCGGGCCGGTCGCGGGCGCCACCACGGTGCGCGTCCCGGGCACCGCTACCGCCCCCCTGCCTCCTGCCCCCGCCGCCGCGGCTTTCTGCGCCGCAGCCTTCCCCATGGGTTTGCCGCAATCCATGCAGAACTGCGCGCCGGGCTCGTTATCGCGCCCGCAGTAGGCGCAAGCGGTCACAGAGGAAGGTACTCCACAAGGCGCACAAGTTACGGCATGCCAATCGATTCGGCAAATTGGCGGGTCGAAAGCGCTGATGCTACCTTGACGCCCCTGTGCGAATGGTCGGCGGCGTGCTCCTGAGCGTGGTGACCGGATGCGCCGTCCCGCGCGCCGGCACTGCTCCTCCACCCCCGCGTCCGCCCGTCGCCACCCGTGAATCGCTGCGCATCAATGTGGTCTACCCCGCCGCCACCGACATCCTGCAGTCGCACGACTCGGCCTTCGTGTTTGGCTCGGTGCGGGGCGGGAGCGGGCCATTGCGTCTCACCCTCGAGGGCCGTCCCGTTCCCGTGCGAGGGAACGGGGCGTGGCTCGCGTGGCTCGGGCTGCCAGACGATACGCTCACCCAGCTCCGACTGGTGGCGCATGCGGGAGTCGATTCGGCTGCGACGCTCGTCGTGGCTCGCATCGCGCCGCGATTTCACCCGCCACCGGGGCACGCGGCTTGGATTGACACGACCAGCTTTACGCCGACGGGTAGCCTCCTGCTACCAGCGGGGGAGGGGATCGTGCTGAGCGTGCGCGCGACGCCCGGCGCCTCGGTGCAGCTCGCGCTCCCGGGGGGCGCGATGATTCCGCTCGTCCCCGACACGCTTCCGGCCGAGCGTGCGTGGGGCCTGCAGGCGTTCGCCATCGATTCCGCCGGGTACTCGCTGCCGCCCGATGCGGCGCGCTACGCTGGCTGGCTCCCCGCCGCGCCGCTGTGCACAGACGGTCGCACAGGGTGCGCCACGCTGGACGTGGCGGTCGCCGGAGATACGACGAGCGCGCGCTGGCCGCTCACGGTCGCGCTCGCGGACATGACCCTTCCCACGGTGGTGCGCTTGAACCACGACACGGCGCACACCGGCACGACCGACAGCCTGACCGCCGGGCGCGCCGTGCCCCACGGGACCTACAACTGGTTCTTCCCCATGGGGACCACTGCGGTCCAGTCGGGCCGCTGGAACGATCAGGTGCGGCTCCAGCTGTCGCGCGGGGCCGTCGCATGGGTCAACACGGCAGACGTCGTGCCGCTCGCGCCGGGCACGCCACCTCCAGGCGGCGCGGTCGGCGCGGTGCGGCTGGTTTCAGCGGCGCGGGCGGCGATCCTCCGCGTTCCGCTTCCCGCCCGGCTGCCATTCCAGGTGACGGAGCACGAGCGGAGCCTGACGCTGCGGTTGTACGGAGCGGCCTCGGATATCAACTGGATGCAGTACGGCGGCACGGACCCCTTGGTCACGCGAATGAGCTACGCGCAGCCCACGAGGGACGAACTGACGATCACCCTCGAGCTGTCGCGTCGCGTGTGGGGCTATCGCGCGCGGTTCGACGGGCGCGACTTGCTGCTCGAAGTCCGCCGCCCCCCGACGATCGATCGGGGACGGCCGCTCGCCCACCGCACCGTCGTGCTCGATCCCGGCCATCCGCCACTCGGGGCCACGGGGCCCACGGGATTGTGGGAGCCCGTCGCGACGCTCGCGGTCGCGCTCAAGGCCAAGCGGCTGCTCGAGCGCGCGGGAGCAACCGTGCTGCTCACGCGCAGCGACACCGCGCCCGTGGACCTGTACGCGCGCACGCAGTTCGCCGAACAGCACGACGCGGATGTGCTCGTGTCGATTCACGCCAACGCCCTCCCCGACGGTGTCAACCCGTTCACCAACAGCGGGACCAGCGTGTACTACTTCCACCCGCGGAGCGTTTCGCTGGCGCGCGAGTTGGACCGCGCCCTGGTCGCGGAGTTCGGCGTGCGGAACCTCGGGATCGGGCGGGGTGACTACGCGCTGGTGCGACCCACGTGGATGCCGGCCGCGCTGACGGAGGGTCTGTTCATGATGGTGCCCGAGCAGGAGGAAATGCTCGCGGGCGAAGACGGGCAATGGCGCTACGCGCGTGGCGTTACCCGCGGGATCGAGGCGTTCTTGCGCGCGCGCGCGCGCGAACCGTGAAGACCGTCGCTCCCGGTCGCCCGCGCACCGGGCATGAGCGCCCGAGCCAAACGGCGGGGGCCGGAACGTGGTGGCCGTGCGCCGCCCTGTGCCTGTTGCCCCTGCTCACCGGGCGGGCCGCGGCGCAGGTCGATCCGTCCGGTCCCTGGCGCACCCTCCACACGCCCCACTTCCGGATCCATTTTCGGCCCGACTATCGTGAGTCCGCGCTCGTCGAGGCGCGCGAGGCCGAGCGATCGTACGCGTTGCTCGCGGGCGAGCTGCACCCGCCGCGCGGAGTGGTGGACGTGACCCTGGGCGACGACATCGATGCCGCGAACGGGTTCACGACCGTGTTTCCCACGAGCCGCATCACGATCTTCGCCACCCCACCCGCAGGCGACCACGGCCTGCTGTTCTACGACAGCTGGCTGCGTCTCGTAACCACCCACGAGCTCACCCACGTCTTCCACCTCGATCGCTCGAAGGGCATCTGGAGTACCGTGCAACGCGTGCTGGGTCGTGCGCCGGGGGCCTTCCCGAACGAGTACCAGCCGAGCTGGGTCATCGAAGGACTCGCGACGTACTACGAATCGAAGTTCACGAACGGTGGGCGGGTGCGTGGCAGCTTCCACACCCAACTGCTCGCCGCGGATCATGCCGCCGGGACTTCGCGCTCACCGTGGGACGCCTTGCTGTTCACGCGCTGGGCGGACGGGCTCGTCCCCTACGCCTACGGCAGCCGCTTCTTTCACTACGTCGCCGGCGTGGTGGGGGACTCGGTGGTGCCGCGCTTCGTAGAGGCCGCGTCGGGGCAGTGGATTCCGTTCCGCGTGGGGCGCCAGTTGGCGCGCGCCGCCCCGGGACGTACGCTCGGGGCCGATTGGCCGCGCGGCACTGAGCCAGTGCCCGGCCCCGGCGCGCAGCCCCCGCTGGCCGAGCGGCTCGACAGCCTGCTGCGCACTGAGCCCGTCGCGCGCGTCTCGCCCGATGGCCGCCGTCTCGCCTACGTGCGGGACGACGGCAAGGGGGCGAGCGAGCTTCGCGTCATCGACGCGGCCACGTTCCACCCGATCGCGAGCCACCGCGTGAACGGCGGGGTGGATTACGACTGGGTCGGGGACACGCTCATCGTCACGCAGCTCGACTACACCACGCGCTGGCGGATCCGCAGCGATCTGTACGGTTGGGTGCCGGGACGTGCCTGGCAGCGCCGCACGTGGGGCGCCCGGCTCGTGGCACCGGCGGGCGGCGGTGGCCGCCTGGCGACGATCGTCCTCGGGCCGGCGGCTGCCGTGCCGAGCGTGCCGGTGCCCGCCAGCCCGGGCGGTGCCGTCTGGACGGAGCTGGCGTTCTCGCCCGACGGCCGCTCGCTCGCGGGGAGCCGTGCCGCGAACGGTCGCTGGTCGCTGTTCGAGTGGCCGGCCGAACGACCGGCCGCCGGCACGGCGCTCGTGGACACCCGCGTCAGCATCGCGGACCCTGTGTGGACGCCCGGCGGCGAGCTGTGGTTCGTCGCGGATCCGACGGGGTTCCCGCAAGCGTATCGCTGGCGCGATGCGGGTGTGGCGGAGCCGCTCACGAGTGATCCGCTCGGCGCTCGGGCCCCGGCCCCGCTCACGGACGGGACACTCGTCTACGCGACCCCCCGAGCGCGCGGCTGGGAGCTGCGCCATGCCCAGCCGCTCGCGGGCGGCGCGCCGGCCGCGTTCCCCGACCCGCTGCCCTTCGAGCCGGCTCCTCAGGTGGTGACGCGCGAGACGGGCTATGCCATGTGGCCGTCGCTGGCGCCGCACTTCTGGATTCCGTTCTTCCTCAACGCGGGGCCCTCGGGGCGGTTCGGCGGCGCCGTGACGGCAGGAGCGGACGCGCTGGGTCGGGTTCAGTACCTCGCCGATCTGTTCGTCGCGCCACAGCACTGGCGCGCCGCAGGCGATCTGACGCTCCTCTATCAGGGTCTCGGCAATCCAACGCTCGATCTCTTTGTGTCGAGCCGCTGGCTCGACTTGCTGCCGCCGCCGCGGGCGGGCAGCCTCACGCTCTCCGAGCTCTATCAGCGGGCCGCGCTGGGCGCGTCCTTCGTCGCGCAACGCTGGCGCAGCTTCGCGAGCATCCGCGTGGCCGCGGAGCTCGAGCGCACCCACTTCGCCACGATTCCCGCTACGTCGCTCGCGACCGTGTGTTCGGGGTGCGAGACGCAGGACTTGGTCGGCGGCTCCGTGACGCTCGCGTTGTCGCATCTCGTGACCGGAGCGCTCGCCGTGTCTCCGGAGAACGGCTTTCTCGCCTCGCTGACCTACCGGCGACGCGAGGAGGCGGCCACCACGCGCTGGTCCAATGAGCTGCGCGGGCGGCTCGCCCTGTACGCCCGGGTGCCGGGACTCGGCGGGTTTGCCCATCACGTGCTCGCCGTGCGGCTGGCCGCGGGCGGCACGAGCGGCCCGCTCGGCGCGATCTACAGCATCGGGGGTGTGTCCTCGGGGACGGTGAACGTCAGCTTCGGCCCGTCGCTCGGCGTGTCACGCACGTTCCCGGTTCGCGGCTATCCCAACGGAACGCTCTCGGGCCCGCGCGCGGCCACGGGTAGCATCGAGTATCGCCTGCCGCTCGCGCTCATCGGTCGCGCGCTCGGCCATCTCCCGATCGGCGCGGACAAACTGTGGCTCAATGCGTTCGCCGACGCGGGCGATGCGTGGGCGCCAGGCACGTCAGCGCAGTTCACCCGACTGCGCTCCGCCGGCCTCGAGCTGGCGAGCCGCGTGTCGCTGAGTTATGACTTCTTGCTCGCCCTGCGGCTTGGTTTCGCGCAGCCGCTCGTCGCTGCGCCCGCGGGCACGGCCCGACGGCCGCAGCTCTATCTTGCACTCGGCTCCGACTTCTGAAGACCCTGGGTCGCATGCGTCGAGTTGACACCCCCTCTGGCGCATCCCTAAGTTGTTTCCGCGACCCCTCGGAGAAGTGATGTACTGCTCCCGCTGCGGCACCCAGAACGACGACACCAGCAAGTTCTGCCGCTCCTGCGGGCTGGACCTGACGACGACTCCGGTGAGTACGGCGCGGGACCAGCCCGAGACCACCGAGTTCGACCTCGTGCGGGACCAGCTCAAGGACGAGTACGAGATCATCGAAGAGCTCGGCCGCGGGGGCATGGCGATCGTCTTCAAGGCGCGCGAGAAACAGCTCGAGCGCGACGTTGCCATCAAGGTGTTGCCGTTCTCCCTTGCGTTCGACAAGGAATTCGTCGAGCGCTTCCAGCGCGAAGCCCGTACCTCGGCGAAGCTCGAGCACCCGGGCATCATCCCGATCTATCGCGTCGGCAAGTCGGGCCGCGCCATCTACTTCGTCATGAAGTTTCTGCGGGGCAAGCCGCTCTCCAATGTGCTCGCCGCGCGCGGCACCTTGCCCCCGGCCGAGATCCGCCAGATCCTGGTGCAGGTCGCGCGCGCGCTCGCCTATGCGCATAAGAGCGGCATTGTGCATCGCGACATCAAGCCCGACAACATCATGTTCGATGAGCACGGCCAGGCCGTGGTGACGGATTTCGGCATCGCGAAAGCCGCGTCCGGCGGCAAGCTCACCGGTACGGGCATGTCGATCGGGACGCCGCACTACATGAGCCCGGAGCAGGCCCGGGCCCAGCCGCTCGACGGCCGCTCCGACATCTACTCGCTGGGCGTCGTCGCCTTCCAGTGTCTCATCGGACGGGTCCCGTTCGACGGGGACGACTCCTTCTCGATCGGCTATAAGCACATCATGGAGGAGATTCCCACTCCGCCGCTCGAGACCTACGATCAGCGCACGCTGTTTGAGGTCGTCAAGCGGATGATGGCCAAGGCGCCCGATGATCGCTTTCAGACGGCGGACGACCTGGTACAGGCCCTCGAGGCGGGGGGCGGCTTCGCAGCGGTCGGGCTCGCCACGGCTGCGACCAAGACGATCCCGTCGCTCGCCGGTGCACGGCTAGCGGGCGCGGCCACGACGCCCCTGCCGCGCGTGGCGGGCGATCGCCACAAGCGCTCGGTCGGGGCGGGAATCGCGTTGTGGGTCGTCGTGGTGGCCGTCGGACTGGGCGCGCCGGGCCTGTACGCCTACAAGAATGGGCTCTTGTTCTTCGCGCGCGTGGCACCGCGCGACAGCGCGGCAGCGATCCTGCAGCGCGACACGCTGGCGCAGCGCCTCCTGTCCGACACGGGGCCGCCACACGGCGATAGTGCGGCACCGCCCGCCGCCGTCGCACCCCCAGATACCGCGAGCGCGCACGCGGTCGCACGCTTCGCCCCCGGCCGGCTCCTGCTCGAGGGCCTACCCCGGGGCGCCCGCGTCACGCTCAACGGCGTGGTATTCCGCGGTGCCCAAGGCGACGTGCCCCCGGGCACCTACCGGCTGGTCGTGCGCGCCACCGGATACGCGCCGTTCGAGCGCCAGGTCGTCATCACCCCGGGCGCGCCGTCCACGGTGAAACTGGAACTGCAATCGGTCGCCGCGGCCGAGGACGGCAAGGGGGACGGGCCGTGCGATCAGTACGGGCCCGCCTACAACCAGGACAACCTTTGCTTCGACACCCGGCCGGTGCCGCTGTCACCCACCCGCATCCCGGTTCCCGCGGACGCGACCATCTTCCCGCGCCAGGCCATCCTGCTGCTCCACGTCTCCCGCGAGGGCGCGACGCTCGAGGCTCGCGTCTACGGACGGTCCAACCTCGACACGTTCAACAACGAGGCGTTGGACATGGCCAAGAGCCTGCGGTGGAACCCGGCGCAGAAGAACGGCGACCCCGTGGACGCCTGGGTCCAACAGCCGTTCGTGCCGGTGAGGCAGTAATCCGCATCCATGCGAGCGCGTTCATCGCCCCGGGCGCCGTGGTGCTCGGGAACGTCACCCTGGGTGCGCGCGCGAGCGTGTGGTACGGCGCGGTCGTCCGCGCTGATGTCGATGCAATCGTGATCGGCGAGGCGACGAACCTGCAGGATGGCACGGTCGTGCACGTGGATACTGGGCTGCCGGCCCGGATCGGGGCCCGCGTCGGCGTGGGCCACCGCGCCATCCTGCACGGCTGCACGGTGGAGGACGACTGCCTGATCGGCATGGGCAGCGTGCTCTTGAACGGCGCCCATATCGGCACGGGCAGTGTCGTGGCAGCGGGCGCGGTGGTACCCGAGGGTATGAGCGTGGCCCCCGGTTCGCTCGTCGTTGGCGTCCCCGCCCGGGTAACGCGGCCGGTGGATGACGCGCTGCGCCAGCGGATTCGCGAGACCTGGCAGCACTACGTGGCGGAGGCGGAGCGGCACCGCGCCGGGACGTTCCCGCTCGCGCGGCCAAGTTTGTGATGTGAATTCGCGAAACCCTTGCGGGCGCAGGGCGGGTCGCGAGCCTTGCTCGGCCCATTCAGCACCCCTACCTTGACCTCCCGCGCTTTTGAGCCGGCAGGCGCTCGGTTAAATTTCACTCCATCGCCCACGCTCCAGGACGCGCTCACCGAAAGGGACGAGCTCGGATGACTGCTTCACACCGCACCGGCAGGCTCGATCTCAGCGCCAACGCCATCACGGTGCTCGAGCGCCGCTACCTCGTGAAGGACGACCAGGGGGCGCCGGTCGAGCAGCCCGAGGACCTGTTCTGGCGGGTCGCGCGCACCGTGGCCGCACCCGACCTGCGCTACGGCGCCTCGGAACGGGCGGTGGAGGGCCTCGCCGAGACGTTCTTCGAGCTCATGGCGACGCGGGCCTGGATGCCCAACTCCCCCACGCTCATGAACGCCGGCCGTCCCCTGGGGCAGCTGTCGGCGTGTTTCGTCCTGCCCGTCGACGACTGCCTCTCGAACGGGCATAGTGGCATCTACGACACGCTGCGGGCGATGGCGCTGGTGCACCAGTCGGGGGGCGGGACGGGGTTCTCGTTCTCGCGGCTGCGGCCCCACAACGACGTGGTGCGCTCGACCATGGGCGTCGCCTCCGGCCCCGTGTCGTTCATGAAGCTGTACGACGCGTCGACCGATGTCGTGAAGCAGGGCGGCACGCGCCGCGGCGCCAACATGGGCATCCTGCGCGTCGATCACCCCGACATCCTCGAGTTCATCCGTTGTAAGGACGACCTCACGCAGATCACGAACTTCAACATCTCGGTGGCGGTGACGGACGCCTTCATGCGCGCCCTGGACGAGGGGACGAGCTACGACTTGATCCACCCTCGCACCGGGTCGGTCGTCGGCCAGCTCGCGGCGCGCGAGGTGTTCCGCACGATCGTCCACGGCGCCTGGAAGACGGGCGAGCCGGGTGTGTACTTCATCGATCGGGCGAACCACTTCAATCCGGTGCCGCACCTCGGCAGCTACGAGGCGACGAACCCGTGCGGCGAGCAGCCGCTCCTGCCCTACGACGTCTGCAACCTCGGGTCGGTGAACCTGGGGCTGTTCGCGCACGACGGCGACGTGGACTGGGAGCGCCTGCGGACGGTCGTGCACCTCTGCACCCATTTCCTCGACAATGTGATCGACGCGAACAAGTACCCGCTGCCGGAGATCGACGCGCTGGCGCAGCGGATCCGCCGCGTCGGCCTCGGCGTGATGGGCTGGGCGGACCTCCTCGTCCGGCTGGGGATCGGCTACGACTCCGAGGAAGGCGTGGCGCTCGGCCGCAAGGTGATGGAGTTCGTGGACGAGGAGGCGAAGGCCGCCTCCGAGAAGCTCGCCGAGCAGCGCGGCATCTTCCCCGAGTGGGAGCGTTCGATCTGGGGTCCGGACGCGACCTGCGCCCGAGGGCCCAAGGGGGAGCGCGTGCGGCCGATGCGGAAGCTGCGCAACTGCAACCTCACCACGGTCGCACCCACCGGGACGATCTCGATCATCGCGGGCTGCTCGTCGGGCATCGAGCCGCTCTTCGCCGTGGCGTTCATGCGGAATCAGGCGGGGGTGCTGATGCCCGACGTGAACGAGGACTTCGTCGCGCTCGCGAAGCAGGAGGGATGGTACTCCGAGGCGGTGATGCAGCAGATCGCTGCCGTGGGGCACATCCACTTCGATCAGGTGCCGGCCAAGTGGCAGCGCGTCTTCGTCACGGCGCACGACGTGACCCCGGAGTGGCACATCCAGATGCAGGCCGCGTTCCAAGAGTGCACCGATTCGGCCATCTCCAAGACGTGCAACTTCGCGAACGACGCGACGGAGGAGTACGTCGAGAAGATCTACCGCTACGCCTACAAGCTCGGTTGCAAGGGCGTCACGGTGTACCGCGACGGCGCGCGCGCGATGCAGGTGTTGTCCACCGGGTCGACCGCGCAGAAGGTCCAGGCGCAGGCGGCCACGACGCGGAGTGCGACCGCCGCGGCGGGCGCCGCCACGGGAGCGGACGCCCTCGCCGAGGCGCTCGGGCGGCTCGCCGAGCTGGAAGCGGAACTCGGGCGCACCCGCGCCCAGCTGCACGACGCCGAGGCCGAGAACCTGCAGCGGCGCGCCAAGCGGTCGCGTCCCGACCTCCTCAAGGGCGCCACCCGGCGGATCGAGACCCCGCTCGGCACGATGTATGTGAACATCACTGAGGACGATAAGGGCCAGCCGTTCGAGGTGTTCATCTCACTCGGCAAGGCGGGCGGCGCGCTCATGGCGGACGTCGAGGCGATCGGGCGCCTGATCTCGCTGGCGCTGCGTTCAGGGATCCCGATGCGAGAGGTATACCGCCAGCTGCGTGGCATCTCCTCGGACCGGGTCGTGGGCCTGGGACCGAACAAGGTGCTCTCGGTGCCCGACGCCATCGGCATCGCGATCGAGAAGTGGATGCAGGAAAAGCAGGGCATCCAACAGGATCTCTTGGGCGGCATCGCGGGAGCCGGCGCCGGCGCGCTCGCGCCGGTGCGCGAGGCGGTGCCGGGGCCAGAGGGCTTCGCCGCACTCCGTTCCGGCGGCGCGGAGCAGGACTTCATCGGCGCCTGCCCCGACTGCGGTTCGCAGCTCGCGTTCATCGAGGGCTGTGCCAAGTGCCACGTGTGTGGATTCTCGGAATGCGGCTGAGCTGACGCCCGCGCGGCCCGGGTCGCGTGATGTGGAAAACCGGGCGGCCCCGAATCCGGAGCCGCCCGGTCACGTCCCAGGGTGCAGGCGTGGAGCAGGGGAGGCGCGCCGGCACCGTCCGTCCCCGGCGCATGCGTCAGGCGCCTCGTCCGGTGCCGTATCGGCTCCCCGCCGCCCAAGGCGACGCGGGTCAGAGGTCACAACGCGCGCGTTTAGCTCGTGTGACCGAGGTCACTCCTCGTAACGGCGCGCGGGGTTATTCTCCAAGCGTGACCATGCCTTTCCGTCCGATGACTCCCACGCGTCTTCAGGCCAAGGGATGGGCGCGCGTCGGGAGGCCCGGTGCGCACCTGCTGCGTCGCGGCGCGTGGTACCCCGTCGTTCGTATCTCCTCGAGCCACATCGTGGTGCTGGACGTGAATCGGCGCAACGTGCCGGTGGACCGTCGGTTCCTCGAGATCCGCTATCATCCGCCCGAGCGCTGGAGCGTCGTGCGCTGCGAGCCGCGGGAGATCCAGCGGGTGGGTCGCCTGTTCCCGCTCACCTACGCCGTGTGCCCGGCCTGCCGCCACCGGCAGGCGTTCGGGTCCGACAGCAAGGAGCTGACCTGCGAGCGATGCAAGAAGGTGGCGTCGCTCGCCTGGGACGAGCTGAGCTAAGCGCGGCGACGCCGGGCCGGGACACGGGGAGGAGAGCGGGGGACGGGTGGCGTATCGCGCGCCCGTCCCCCGTGCGCGTTCCGGCGGCGCTACAGCGCCGCTACTCGGTCGCCCACGGACACGATGCCCGCGGCCACACCCTGGCAATAGTAGCCCCGGGTCCCGCCGTCCAGGAACTGGAGCTGCTCCTTCAGCACCTCGGCCTCGACTCTTCCCCCGAGCGCCCACCCTGTGAATGGACGGCACGGGCGAGCCACCTCGAGCACCTCGAGACGCGCAAGCTCCCGGCCGTCGCCGCCCAGCAAGGCCACGCCGCGCGCCACGTCCTCCAGCGTCACGCGCCCGGCGGTCTCGACGATGATGTTCTCCCCGGCACAGCCGATGGTGATGCGATCGCCGAACCGGTCGTGCATCGCGCCATAGTGCGACGTGAAGCCGAGCGACACGCCGTGCGCGCCGTCCTCGTTCTTGGTCTCGGGGTGAGCGCGATGATGGACATCCACGAGCCAGGCCCCCCCACCCCCGTGCCCGAGCACCCCATCTGGCCCGACGGCGAGGCAGTCGACGGACAGCAGCGGGGAGGGGTCATACACCCGTTGCGGCTTCTCGCCGGTCTTGAGCGAGGAGCGCTGAATCTGGAGACGGACAATGCGGCCGAGTTCGCGCATAACGAAATCTATCAAAACGTAGTAAGATGTGGGCTGCCGTCCATGAACACGACTCCATGAGGATCACTCTCGGGTGGGCCCGGTGCGCCGACAACGTGGCGGACATCCTGCGCCGTGGAGCGTGGTACCCAGTCGTCGAGGAGTCACCCGACGGCCACATCGTGGTCGAGGTCCGCCAGCAGCGCGTGCGGCTCGCGCGCACCGACGTCACGGTGCGGGCCGACCCGCCGGATCACTGGAGTATCGTGGTCCGCACGGGGGTGCTGCGGCCGACCCTGGGAGGGCGGGGAAGCGACGTGGTGACGACCTACTCGGTCTGCCCCCTGTGCCACTACCGCCAGGACTTCGCTGGGAAGCCGACGTCCCTCAAATGCGTGCGGTGCGGCGCAACCTCTCCCGTCGACTGGGCCGAAACCTGCTAGGCTGATCCCCCGGACCGCCGGGCGCCCCTGCGGACGCCGCGCCGATCCGACCCCCTGCTCGAGCGCCACACCCGTTCGGACCGCCGCCCGCGGTGCCGTCCCGCCACACCGGCGCTTGCCAACGGACGGGGAAATAGTTAGTATGTTGATAGTCAATATATTAATTTCTTTCGAGAGGCTCTCATGAGTGACCGGTCCGCGCTGGCGCTGCAGCTCACGGACGCCATCGGCGTGGCCCACGGCGCGGTGCAGCACGCGGGCGACCGGGCGTTTAAGGCCTATGGCCTGTCGCACCGCGCACACGCGGTCCTCTCGGCGGTGGACCTAGGCGGCCCTGACGGAGCCCGCCCCAAAGACATCGCGTCCCAGCTCGGCGTGTCGCGCGCCGCGGCCACGACGTTCATCCAGCGGCTCGAGACCAAGGGCTTGGTCGAGACGACACCCGACCCCGAGGACGACCGGGGCATCCGGGTGACCCTCACCCGCCACGGCCTCGAAGTGCTGCTGCGCGCTGGCCAGCTCGAACGACGCCTCGCGGCGCGCGCCATCGAGGGACTCCCCGCGTCCAGCATCGCCCGGGCGATGCACCTGCTGCAGGAGTTCAAGCAACGCCTCGAGGACAAGCAGATCGGGGTCATCCGCTGACCGCGCCTGGGGGAGGGCGAGTGCGGACCGGGGAGGCTTACGCGTGTGCGTATCTTTATGCATGAACCTGAAGGCAGTGTCGTGAGTACTCGAGGACCCGAGACAGCACGTGAGGTCCAGCATCCAAGGCGCCCGGTCTGTAATGACTTAACGCGACTTGTCCAGGGTGCTCGCCTCCCGTTCACGACGCGGTGGCGCGACACCCTGCGGCCGAGTGTTTTCCACACCTAGCAATCCTCGCGGAATGTTGAAAACTGATGAGGCGACGATTCCCGGTGCCGCACGCCTGATCGCCGCGGCGCGCGCGGTGGTCGTGACCACGGGGGCGGGGATGTCGCGCGAGAGCGGGATTCCCACGTTTCGCGACGCGCTCACGGGTGTGTGGGCGCGCTACGATCCGGCCGGGCTCGCGACCGAGGCGGCGTTCCGGCGCAACCCGGCTCGAGTGTTTGGCTGGTATACTTGGCGCCGTCGCCTCGTCCGTGCGGCGGTGCCACACCCCGGCTATCATGCCCTGGTGGCGCTCGAGCGGATCGTGCCGGAGCTGACGATCATCACCCAGAACGTCGATGGGTTGCACCACCGCGCGGGCAGCGCCCGTGTGCTGGAGCTGCACGGCTCGCTCGAGCGGTTCTCGTGCGTGGACGCGCGGCACCCTTTCCCCGCCGACGAGATCGCCGATCCCGAAGAGGACACCGAGCGTGCGCCGCCGCACTGCCACCGCTGCGGCGCGCCGGTGCGGCCCGACGTGGTATGGTTTGGCGAGCTGCTGCCGGTGGCGGTGACCACCGCCGCCTGGGACGTGGCGGCCCGCTGCGACGCGGTGGTGGTGGTAGGGACATCGGGCCTGGTGTGGCCGGCGGCACAGCTTCCCTTTGTCGCGCGCGACGCCGGCGCAGCGGTGATCGAGATCAACCCCGAACCCACCGAGGTCTCGCCTGCCGCGCGCATCGCCTGCCGCGGACCAGCCGGCCGCGTCTTGCCAGCGCTGGTCGCGGCGCTCACGGAAACGGAAAGGGGACCGACCTGATCCGCCGCACTAAGATCGTCGCGACACTTGGCCCCGCCACGGGTACGCCCGAAGGGATCGCGGGGTTGATCGAAACGGGAGTGAACGTGATCCGCGTGAACGCGTCACACGGCACTCCGGAGTTGCGCGCCGAGTGGATCGCCACGGTGCGCCGGGTAGCAGCGGCGGCGGACCTGCCAGTGGCCGTGCTCGTGGATCTGCAGGGCCCCCGGATTCGGGTGGGCAACCTGACCGCGCCGCGCGAGCTCGCGCGCGGCCAGACGGTCGTGTTCGCGCCGGAGGACGTGGCGCGCGGCGACGAGTTGCCGACCACCTACGCCGACCTCGCCGCGGACGTGCGCCCCGGGGCCCGCATCCTGCTCGACGACGGCCTGCTCTCGGTCGAGGTGACGCGCAGCCTCCCCCCGCGGGTGGAGGGGCGGGTGGTGGACGGCGGCACGCTCACCTCACACAAGGGCATGAACCTCCCGGGGCTGCAGGTGTCTGCCCCGGCGCTCACGGCGAAGGACCGCGAGGACGCGGCCCACGCCGCGCGCGCGGGCGCGGACTACCTGGCACTGTCCTTCGTGCGTCGGGCGGAGGATCTGGCCGAGCTGCGGGAGCTCGTGCCCCGCGACATGAAGCTGGTTGCGAAGATCGAAAAGGCCACCGCGCTCGACGACCTGCCGCGCATCCTCGACGCGTGCGACGCGGTGATGGTGGCGCGCGGCGATCTCGGCGTCGAATTGCCGTTCGAGGAGGTGCCGGTCGTGCAGAAGCGGCTGATCCGCGAGGCGAATCGCCACGGCAAGCCTGTCATCACGGCGACCCAAATGCTCGAGTCGATGGTGCACCATCCGCGTCCCACGCGGGCCGAGGCGTCCGACGTGGCGAACGCGATCCTCGACGGCACCGACGCCGTCATGCTCTCGGCCGAGACGGCGGTAGGGACGTATCCGTTTGAGGCCGTGGGGGCGATGGACCGCATCATCCGGGAGATGGAGCGCCAAGGCGCGGTAGCGGGCGCGGGGCTCGGCCGCGACGAGCGCCGGCCCGCCCCCGGGGAGATGGTGTCGGTGGAGGACGCGATCGCGCTCGGGACGAGCGCGGTGGCGCGGATGCTGCACACGCCGCTCATCGTCACGCTCACGAAGGGCGGCTTCACGGCCCGTAAGGTCGCCGCGCTCCGCACGCCGGTGCCAATCCTCGCGGTCACGACCGAGCCCGCGTCGTATCGCCAACTCGCGTTGGTCTGGGGAGTGACGCCGGTGCTCGTGGATCGCGTCCCGGGCTACGATGCCATGCTCGCCGTGGTGCGCGATCTGCTCTTGAGGCGTGGGTATGCGCACGCCGGCGACCGGATCGTGATGACCGCGGGAGTGCCGTGGGAGGTGTCGGGTGCCACGAACCTCCTCAAGGTCGAGGTCGTGTGACGTGAGGCTGGTGTTTCTGGGGACCGGGACCTCGTACGGTGTGCCGCAGATCGGGTGCCAGTGCCGCACCTGCACCTCGACCGATCCGCGCGATCGACGCACGCGCAGCGCCGTGTTGATCGAGTCTGGAGGACGACGGCTCCTCATCGACACGCCGCCCGAGTTGCGGCTGCAGCTCGTGGCGGCCGGTGTGGCGGGCGTCGATGCGGTGCTGTTTACGCACGCCCACGCGGACCACGTGCACGGGATCGACGATCTGCGGGCGATCTCCGTGCGGCGTCGGGCACCGGTCGAGGTGTATGGCGCGGCCGGCACGCTGGCGGAGCTGGGACGACGCTTTGACTACATCTTCGACCACACGCCGGCTGCCGCGGGCACGAGCAAGCCCGAGCTCGCCGCGCGCCCGCTCGACCCGGACGGCGTGACGGAGATCGCCGGGATGTCGGTACGCGCGTTGGCGCTGCCCCATGGCGACGACACCGTGCTCGGGTTCCGGATCGGGCCGCTCGCCTACCTCACGGACGCGAAGGCGATCCCGGACGCGGCGCGGGCCCGGCTCACGGGACTCGAAGTCCTGGTGCTGAACGCCCTGCTGCCCCGCCCGCACCCGCTCCATCTTTCCATTCCCGAGGCCGTGGCGGCCGCGCAGCAAATCGGCGCGCGCCGCACGTTTCTCACCCACCTGACGCACGACGCCCCGCACGCCGAGCTCGCGGCACGCCTCCCCGACGGGATTGCACCCGCGCACGACGGGCTGGTGATCGAGGTAGGGGCGGCCTAGATTCGTCGCGAGGAGGACGTAGGCGATGACTACCGCCCCTGAAGCGACGCTGCGCCGGTTTGAGAGCCCCGCCGTGCGCCAAAGCGCGGCGCTGGACGCGCTGGTGCACCAGGCCGTGTTTGGCGCGCCCGCAGAACGCGAGCAGGCACGCTGGTTGATCTGGGAGATCGGGCAACGGGCGGGCGTGCGGCCCGCGTCGATCCACGAGCTGTACCTGGCCCGCGGCCGGGGCGAGGCGCCAGTCTTCACGACCCCGGCGATCAATATTCGCGTCCTGGCGTACGACTCGGCCCGCGCGGTGTTCCGCGCGGCGCGGCGGCTCGAGGTCGGCGCCGTCATCTGCGAGATCGCCCGCTCGGAGATCGGTTACACGGAGCAGCGGCCCGCCGAGTACGTCGCGGTCGTGACCGCGGCGGCGCTGCGCGAGGGCTTCTCGGGACCGCTCTTCATCCAGGGCGATCACGTCCAGGTCAACGCCAAGAAGTATGCGGCCGACTCCGAGAGTGAACTCCAGGCCATCCGCACGCTCATCGAGGAAGAGCTGCACGCCGGTTTCTACAATATCGACGTTGATACATCGACCCTGGTGGACCTATCGCGGGCCACACTGGCCGAGCAGCAGCGCGTGAACTACGAACGGGCGGCCGAGCTGACGCAGTTCATCCGCGAGCGCGAGCCTGAGGGCGTGACCGTCTCGGTTGGCGGGGAAATCGGGGAGGTGGGTGGCAAGAACTCCGACGTGCACGAGCTCGCCGCGTTCATGGACGGATACCAACGCGCGCTGGCGCGCCTGGGACGCTACACGGGGATCAGCAAGATCTCCGTGCAAACGGGGACGAGCCACGGGGGCGTGGTCCTGCCGGACGGGTCGATTGCCAAGGTGCAGATCGATCTCGACGCGCTGAAGGCCTTGTCGCGCGACGCGCGCGCCCGGTACGGCCTGGGCGGCGCCGTGCAGCACGGCGCGTCCACACTCCCACCCGAGGCGTTCGGCCGCTTTCCGGCCTGCGAGGCGATCGAGATTCATCTCGCGACCAACTTTCAGACCATCGTCTTCGACCATCCCCGCCTGCCGGCCGAGCTGCGCGCCGAGATCACCCACTGGGTGAAGGCGGAGTGCAAGGACGAGTGGAAGGCGGGCGACACTGAGCAACAGTTCGTTTACAAGAGTCGCAAGAAGGCGATTGGCCCCTTCAAGCGCCGCATGTGGGAGTTGCCCGCGGACATTCGGGGCGCGATCGCGGCCGATCTCGAGAAGACGTTTGCGTTCCTGTTCGAACAGCTGCGGGTGACGGGCACCCGCGCGATCACTGACCGTTTCGTACGGCCGCCGCTCCAGTCGCACGCCGAGCCGCGCCCGGTGGCGGTGGCGGCGCCCGACGACCTCGAGGCGGGCGAGTGAGCGAGCGGGGCTCCGCCTTCGGAGCGTTCCTGTTCGGGCTGGGGATCGGGGCGGCGCTGGGGTTCCTGTTCGCCCCCGAGGCGGGCGAGGCCTCGCGGACCAAGCTCTCGCGCCAGTTGCGCGACCTCGGGGATCGGGCGATCGAGAAGGTGGGTGAGCTCGCAGAGCTGGTGGAGGGGGAGGACGACGCCGACGCGGCGCCGACCCCCCGCGCGGCACTCGAGCGCCGCCTCAGCGCCGCGAAGCGCCGCCGCCGCGGCGCGGCCCAGCCGGACCGCGCGGCCGACGAGGAGGACGAGCCCGTCGCGTGAAGGCCGGGGGCTGGCATCAGTCCATCGCCGGAGTCGTTCGCCGCACGTTCGAGGCGGCTTTCGAGGACAATATTCCCTTCTTGGCTAGTGCGCTGTCCTTCGAGCTGCTCCTCACCATCATCCCGTTTGTCGCGTTGCTGCTCGCCACCGTCGGCTATCTGGTGGAGCATCAGATCACCACCCAGCAGGTGGAATTGCGCGAGCTCCTCGCCCGCCTCGTCCCCTCGAACCTGGGCGAGGACACGGACAAGATGTTCGCGGCGGTGGAGGCCGCCGTCGCTGGCGTGGTGCGACACCGCGTGCGGCTCACCGCCGTCGGGCTCCCCTTGTTCGTCTGGTTCTCGGCCCGCTTGTTCGGCGGGCTGCGAGCCGCGCTCAACGAGGTCTTCGACACAGATGAGCGCCGTCCCTGGCCGATGGCCAAGCTGATCGACCTCGGGATGGCGCTGTACACCTGCGCGCTGCTGGTGGCGAGTGGACTCGTCACGGCGTGGGAAGCCCGCAACGTGAGCAGCGTGAGCCACAGCTTTGCGCTCGATTGGCTGTGGCGCTTCGGCCTCGAGACGACGGGCTTCGCACTCGGTGTTATCCTGTTCTTCGTGATCTACAAGTTTCTGCCGAGCCGACGCATCGACTGGCGCACGGCGATCATCGCCGCGGTGTTCTGCTCGCTCGGGTTTGCGGTGGCAAAGCGGCTGTACGCACTGTACGTGTTACGCTTCGCGACGCTGGATCGCGTGGCGTCGGATGCGAACGTGATCGCGCTGCTGCTGTTCCTCCTGTGGGTGTACTACACGGCGTACCTGTTCTTGCTGGGTGGCGAGGTGGCGGAGACGTACGACCTCGTCCGCATGCGGCGCCTGCAGCGAGTCCGGTTGGGTTGAGCGCGGCGCCGATTGATCTGCGGAGCGACACCGTCACGCGGCCGTCCCGAGCGATGCGCCAGGCGATGGCCGAGGCGGAGGTGGGGGATGACGTCCTGGACCAGGACCCCACCACGCGGCGGCTCGAACGGCGCGTCGCGGAGCTGCTGGGGCAGGACGATGCCCTGTTCTTTCCGTCGGGCACACAGGCGAACCAGACCGCCATCGCGCTGCTCACGCGCCCGGGCACCGAGCTCCTGTTGGAAGCGAACGCCCACCTCGTCCACTACGAGCTCGGTGGCGTCGCCGCGAACTGGGGCGTGCAGATCCGTCCCATCGCCTCGCCCGATGGGCTGCTCTCAGGAGAATTGCTGGGGGCCGCGCTGCGCCCCGCCTCGCCGCACGTGCCCCGGGCGGGCGCCGTAGCGGTCGAGAACACGCACAACGCCGCCGGCGGCAGGGTGATGCCGCCCGCCGTCATGGACGGGATCATTGCGGTGGCGCAGGCCGCGGGGCTGCGGGTCCACCTCGACGGAGCGCGGCTGTGGAACGGGGCGGCCGCGCTCGGCGTCCCCCCGAGCCGCCTCGCGCGCGGCGCCGCGACGGTGATGGTGAGCTTGTCGAAGGGTCTCGGCTGCCCCGTTGGATCGTGCCTGGCCTTCGCGGCCGGGCAGCGCTCGCTCGCGTGGGAAATCCGCAAGCGCCTCGGCGGGGGGATGCGCCAGTCGGGCATCCTGGCTGCGGCGGGGCTGTACGCCCTGGAGCACAACCTGCAACGAATAGCGGACGATCACGCCAACGCCCGGCTCCTGGCGGAGCGACTGGGCCCGTGCCCCGCGGTTCGGGCAGCGGTCCCAGAAACCAACATCGTTATGATCGATCTCGTGCGGCCGGGCGACAGCGCCGCCACCGTGCTCCCAACGCTCGCCGAGGCCGGGGTGCTGCTCGTGCCGTTCGGGCCTGTTCGGCTGCGGGCGGTCACGCATTTGGACGTCTCGCGGTCGGACGTCGCCCGCGCCGCCGACGTCATCAGGTCGGTGTTGGGCTGAGGTCCGCCTCCGCGTGTCGCGGCGTACACCTCCCGGGACGGGGGAGGCGCTAGCGCATGACCGTCAAGCCTCCCCTGGTGCGGCAGCGGTGACCATGTGCGTCGTCGCGCGCGGCGCCGTGCATCTTGACCGCGGTGGGGCGACCTGGCGCTCCTGCGTTATCTTGAGGCGATGAGCACAGGAGCTCCGCTCCGTCAGCCGATCCCTGTCGGCCGCTCGATTCTGTGGAGCCCCGCCAACGGGGGGGCCAAGCGGCCGGGCGACATCCCGTTTCCCATCTTCTTGTCGCAGGCTGCCCTGACGGCGATACACGAGCACATCGCGACGCCGCATCGCCCGGGACAGGGGATCCTGGGGTTCCTGCTCGGCGATCTGTGCGAGTGTCCGGACACCAACGTGTCCTACCTCGTGATCGACCTGGCATTGCGCCTCAATCAACCGATCTACGGCGATCGCACGCGCGACGTCGTCACCCGGCTGTGGGACCCGATCCAGGGGCAACTGGACGAGCAGCGCGCCCACCTCCTCGGCTGGTACCACACACATCCGCCGCACCCGCTCGTCCTCTCGGGCCACGACGTGGAGACGCACGAGCACTATTTCGCCGAGCGGTGGCAGGTGGCGCTTCTGTTGGCACCCGATGCGGCGGAGCCGGGGGGCTCGTTCTTCCGGGCGGGCGGCGACGACACGTGGATCAGCACGCCGCTCCCTTTCTACGAGCTGCTGAGCGACGGCTCGATCCGGCCCGACGGCAAGAAACGCTCGTTCATGACCTGGAAGGACTACCGCGCGTTCAATTCCGCCACGCCCGGGGCGGCCGGGCGTGCTGCTCCCGGCTCGCCCGCGACCCCGGTTGCGCCGCCGCCGCGCCCGTCGGGGCCACAGTTCACGCCGACCCCCCGGCCCGCGCCGGCCGACGCTCCGCCGCCACCCGCGGATACCGGCGAGCTCAAGTTCCTGACCGCCGCCGAAGACATGCCGCCTCCCCCGCCACCTCCCCCGCCGCGCCCCGGGCGAGCCTCGCGGCCCGCGCCGCTCCCGCCACGGCCGGCCCCGGAGTCGCGCGCCGCCCCTGCACCCGAGCCCGAAGCACCCCTATGGCCCGAGGAGTTCGCGGACCCGGAGCCGTCGGCAGCGCTCGAAGAAGTCGAGGAGGCGCCAGCCCCGCCGCCACCGCCCCGGGTGCGGCGCCGCAGACGCCGGCTCCCGCCCCGGCTGCGGCGCGCGCTCTGGGTGATCATGATCGCCGCCCTGGCTGCGGGCGGCTACTGGTGGTTCCAGCCCCGCCTGCCGATCCCCAGCGTGTCAGCGTCCACGATCGCGCACGCGTGGTCTGCGCTGACCGACAAGTGGTCTGCGCTGACCGGCAAGGTGTCGACACTGACCGGCAAGGTGTCGGCGGCCGTGAGCCGGCTGCGCCGGACCGAGGCGGCTCCGCCGCCCCGGGCGCCGAGCGCGCCGCGGCCGCAGCCGGGGCCGGCGCCGCAGCGGGTCGCGCCCACCGTGGCGCCGCCGTCTGCCGCGGCGGTGCGGCTCGATCAGATCGGGGACTCGCTCACCCGCGCGGTGCGCATGTTCACGGACCGTCGCGCCCAGTTCACCCGGAGCCAGTTGGCGTGCCCCGACCTGGCGCGCAGCCTTGAGGCGGTAGAGAGCCGCTGGATTGCCTACAACACGGCGCGGCGCGCCAGTGGGACACTCGATGCCACGCGCGCCGCGCGCGACCAGGCGCTCTATGCGGGCGTCGACTCGGTCGAACACCGCTTCGAGCAATCGGGATGCCCACGGCCCTAGTGCGGCGCGGTGTCACAGTCGCGGGCTTGCTCCTCGGCGCCGGGCGCCCCGCGCGTGCGCAGGACCCCGCGGGCGAGCGCCTTCGGAAGACCGACCTCGTGCGGCTGCTCGCCAGCCCGACACTCGCGACGGGTGCGCTCGCCGCGCGGATCCGCCGCACCTGTCTGACGTTCACCCCGACCGTCCGCGATCGAGCCGACTTCGTCACGCTCGGTGCGGACTCGAGCGTGTTGCGCGAGATCGCCGCGTGTGCGCGCCGTCCCGCCGCGCTCGGCGTGCCGGCCCGGCGCGCCCCAGCCGCCGCCGCAGTCGCGCGGACGGTCACCGCCACCGTCCCTCCCACCCACCGAGCGACCCCCGCCGCTGCCCCGCTCGCCCCTGCTGCCCGGGGGGCGCGAGCGGCGGACGCGGTGGCGCCCCAGCGGCCGCCGCCCGTGTCGGGCGTGCGGACGGGATTCGTGCTCGGCGTGGGCCAGCACGCCACGGTGGGCGCACACGTGCCCCTCCCGCTCCTGTTCGAGGTGCGCGACACCGCCGGCGCTCCGGTACCCGGACAGACGGTGAGCTTGGCCGTGGCGAATGGGCGACTGAGCGCGACGCGGGCGGTGACGGACTCGAACGGTCGCGTACACGTGGAGCTCATCCTTGGCACCCTCGCCGGCCCCGTAGAGGTGAGCGCCACGGCGGGCACACTTGTGCGGCAGGCTACGCTGTACGCCGAGCCCGGTCCGGCAGCGAGACTCGTGCTCCGCTGCGGCAAGGGCGGCATCACCGGCCGCCTCGGGCTCGCGCCCGGCGTCCGGGCCCTGCTGCGCGTCACCGCGCAGGACGGCTTCGGCAACGAGGCGCGGGTGACGGGACTTGAGGCTGCGGCCGGTGACCGCGGCGTCGTGCGCGTCGCGTCCGTGGACACAGACTCGGTGGGCGGCGTCGTTCGGCTCGCACCAGGCGAGGAGGGGTCGACGAGCCTCGTCGTCGTGGCCTCGGGGCAACGCGAGGACGTGAGTGTCACCGTTGCCGGGCGACCCCCTGCTGGGGCCACGCATTGTCCCGAATGAGACGGGACGCGCGGCCAGTGTCTCGCTGGACGGTGGGTCCCGCCCTGTTCTCGGGTTGCGGGTCGTGCTAGGTTTCGGCGCCCTTGGTACCCGGGTCGGCTAGCCCGACCCCCATTAGATTTCCTCCCGGATGATCGCTCTCGCTCGAAAGTACCGGCCGAAGAAATTTGCCGACCTGCTGGTGCAGGAGCATGTGGCCGCGGTGCTGCGGGGTGCCGTCGCAGCGGGGCGCGTGGCCCATGGCTACCTGTTCGCGGGGCCGCGGGGCGTGGGGAAGACTACGGCGGCGCGGATCCTCGCGATGGCGCTCAATTGCGAGCGCCGCGAGCCGTCCGGGGAGCCGTGCGGGGAATGCGACTCCTGCCGCCGCATCTGGACGGGGGCAGCCAACCTGGACGTCGTGGAGCTCGACGCGGCGTCGAACCGTGGCGTGGAGGACGCCCGGGACCTGCGCGAGCGCGCGATGTACGCCGCATCGGCCGAGGGCCGGCACAAGGTGTACATCGTGGATGAAGCGCACATGCTCACGCGGGAGGCCTGGAATGCCCTCCTCAAGATCCTCGAGGAGCCGCCACCCCGCGTGGTGTTCGTGTTCGCCACGACCGAGCCGCAGAAGATCGCCCAGACCGCGGCACCGATTCTGTCGCGGCTCCAGCGCTTCGACTTCCGCCGCATCGGTCCGCACGCCATCGCGGAGCGGCTGCGCCAGGTCGTGACGGCCGAAGGGCTCACCGCCGAGGACGGCGCGCTGCACTTGATCGCGAAGAGTGCCGATGGTGCCATGCGGGACGGCCTCTCGATCCTGGACCAGGTCGTCTCGTTCGGCGCGGGAGCGGTGACGGCAGAGGACGTGCGCACTGTGCTCGGCCTGATCTCGGACGACGCCTACGGCGAACTCCTGCGTCTCGTCGCCGAGCGGGACGCGAGCGCGGTGTTCCCGTTGGTCGAGCGATTGGTGGACGCCGGTGCCGATCTCTCGGAGTTCATCGCCGGAGCGGGTGAGACGCTCCGGGGCGTGCTGCTGGCGGGCCTGGGGGGCGATCCCGCGGGTCTCACCGACGGCATGCAGGCACTCGTGAAGCAATACGCCGCGGTGCTCGCCCCGCCCGACCTCGTGCGCCTGCTCGCCGTCCTCACCGAGCTTGAGCCCCAGCTGCGGGCAAGCGGAAACCTGCGGCTCGCCGTCGAGCTGCTGCTGTTACGGTGGGCGATGATGGACCGGACCGTCGAGCTCGCGGAGGTCCTGCGGGCGCTGGGCCGCGCGCCGACGGGCGGCGGGGACGAGGGCAGCGAGCCACGTCACACGCCGGTGCTCCGCGACGCCGCGCCGCCGCTGCCGCACTCCCCGACCCCCGCCCACCCCCGCCCCCACGCCAACCCCCATCCCGATGTGCAGCCCCAGCGCGCGCCGGCCAGCCGCCCACCAGAACGGGGTCCCGTCACGCTCGAGCGCCTGCGCGCGCTCTGGCCGCGGATCGTCGAAGACGCGCGGCGCGAGAAGCCGATGCTCGGGGCGCTGCTGCCAGCGGTCGAGGTCGCGGCCGTGGACGGTACGACGCTCGTGGTGCGTGCCCTCGAGCCGGTGCACACCGAGGGGCTCGAGCGCCAGCGGGACGCGCTCGCGCACCTCGTGGGCCGCTACCTGACCGAGGCGGTGCGTATCACGTTCGAGGCGCCGGCAGGCGCGGCGCCCAGCCGGTCGCGACCGACCCGGCTCACCCAAGACGGGGCCCGGGCGGAGCGACTCAAGACGCTCCGGGCCCAGGATCCCGGCCTGAACGCCGCCGTGGACGCACTAGATTTGGAGCTGTTGGAATAACTTGCCACCCGTTTGGACGAGGGGTAACTTTCGACGTATGGCGGATTTATCCAACCTGTTCCAGCTGGGCCAGCAGATGCAGTTCCGGCTGTCCGAGATCCAGTCCCAGCTAGCCCAGCAGACGGTGACCTGTACAGCGGGTGGTGGCATCGTGGCGGCCACGGCCGACGGGCGCGGTCAGATCCGCGCCATCAAGATCGATCCCCAGGCGATCGCCCAGGGGGATATAGAGATGCTGGAGGACCTCGTGCTCGCCGCGGTATCGCAGGCGCAGCAACGCGCGGCCGAGATGTACCAGGCGGAGGTGAAGAAGCTCGCCTCGGGCCTGCCGTTCCCGTTCCAGCTCCCGCTGTAGCGCGCACCGTGTCGGCCATCGATGATCTCGTGCAGGAGTTTGCGAAGCTCCCCGGGATCGGACGGAAGACTGCACAGCGGCTCACGTTTTACCTGTTGAAGCAGCCGGCGGACGCGGCGACGCGGCTCGCGGACGCGATCCGCACCGTCCGGGAGCGCGTGCGCACGTGCGGGACATGCGGTACCCTCACCGACGAGGACCCGTGCGCGATTTGCCGGGACCCGCGACGGGACACGAGCCTGCTGTGCGTGGTGGAGGAGGCGTCGGATGTCACGGCGATCGAGCGCACCGGACGCTTCCGCGGCCGCTTTCACGTACTGGGCGGGCGGCTGTCGCCGCTCGAGGGCGTGGGCCCCGAGGCCCTGGGGCTCGATCGGCTCATGGCGCGGGTGACGAATGGGGCCGGGGTGCGGGAAGTGATCGTCGCGACCAATCCGTCCATGGAAGGCGAGGTCACGGCGACCTACCTGCAACAGCTGCTCCGCCCCACGGGGGTGCGGGTGACCCGGATTGCCCGGGGGATTCCGGTGGGTGGCGATCTCGAGTACGCCGACGGCGTGACGATCGCGCAGGCGCTGCTCGCGCGGCGGGACATGACCGAGTCCGATAGACCCGAGGGCACGTGATGGCGGGTGCGGCGAGCTGGTCGTTCTCGGAAAACGATTTCAAGCAGATCCAGCAGCACCTCCAGGCGTTCCTGCGCGACTCGAACGCCCGCTGCGCGCTGCTCGTCGATCGCACAGGGCAGCTCGTGGCTACGGTGGGCGAGCCGCCCCAGTTCGACTCCGCCGCGTTCGCCTCCCTCACCGCCGCCGATTTCAGCGCCAACGACCAGCTCGCGAAAATGATCGGTGAACAGGAGTTCGCCTCGCTCGTGCACCAGGGCGAGAAGGAATCGATGTTCCTCGCCGACGTCGCGAAGCGCGTCATCCTGGTCGTCCTGTTCGACCAGCGCACCACGCTGGGCCTCGTAAAGCTCAAGGGCAAGAGCGCGGTCGAGCAGCTCAACCGGGTGTTTGCGGCAATGTTCAACCGCGTGGGCGCGGGCCCGGCGGCGCCTGAGAAGGGCCTGCTCGAGGGGGCGGAAGACGAAATTGACAAACTCTTCGGTTGAGAGGACGCGCGCCCAATGTCGATGATCAACTACGCGTCCCGCGAAATCAACTGCAAGCTCGTATACTACGGACCTGGGCTGGGCGGTAAGACCACGAACCTCGAGCACATCTACGGCAAGGTCTCGCCCAACACGCGCGGCAAGATGATTTCGCTCGCGACCGAGACCGAGCGCACCCTGTTCTTCGACTTCTTGCCGGTCGACCTGGGCACGATTCGCGGCTTCAAGACCCGGTTCCACCTCTACACCGTGCCGGGGCAGGTGTACTACAACGCCAGCCGCAAGCTGATCCTGAAAGGCGTGGACGGCATCGTATTCGTGGCCGACAGCCAGATCGAGCGCATGGAGGCGAACGTCGAGTCGATGCAGAACCTCTACGACAACATGTCCGAGTACGGCTACGACCTGACGAAGATGCCCTTCATCATCCAATTCAACAAACGTGACCTCCCGAACGCCGCACCCATCAAGGACCTCCAGGCCTCCTTGAATCCCGGGTGGCCGGTCGACGACGCCGCGCAGCAGAAGCCCGTCCCCGACCCGCTTCACGCCGGCGAGACTCTCGTCGAACGCGTGGACGGCCAGTGGCTGAGCCGCGCGCCTTACCTGGAAGCGGTCGCGGTCCGCGGCGACGGCGTGTTCGACACCCTGAAGACGGTGAGCAAGATGGTGTTGAAGACGCTGAGCTAGGGAGAGGTTTCATGCGCTGGACCCTGCCGAACATCCTCACGCTCGCGCGCATCTGTCTCACGCCGGTGATTGCGCTCCTTCCGTTCATTCAGGGCTATTGGCCCAAGGTGATCGCGTTCGTGATCTTCCTGGTCGCGAGCGGCTCGGACGTGATCGACGGCTGGCTGGCGCGCCGGTCCAACACCGTGAGCGAGCTGGGCCAGCTGCTCGATCCCATCGCCGACAAGCTGCTCTTGTTCGCGACGCTTATCCCGATCTTCTGGCTCACGCGACACCCCACCATCCTCGTGGACTACCGCATCCCGTGGTGGGGAAGCCTGCCGGTGTGGGTGGCGTTGTTGCTCGTGGGGCGGGAGCTCCTGATCACCGCGTTCCGCTTCTTCGCGAAGCGGCGCGGGGTCGTGATCCCTGCCATGGGAGCGGGGAAGCTCAAGGCGGTCGTGCAGAATGTGTTCATCGGTGCGACGCTGTTCTGGTTCGCGTGGAAGGACGCGCTCGCGACCCACCCCTGGGCCGGGCGGTTCCGCAACTTCTGGGACGAGTTCCACGGCGCCGTCGTCGCGGTGACGCTGGCGGGTGCCATCCTCCTCACGGTGTACTCGCTCGTCGTGTACCTGTACCGCTACCGCGCGGTTCTGAAGGGCCACGGGTGAAGCTCGAACTCCTCACGATCGGCACCGAGCTGTTGCTTGGCTACACCGTGGACACGAATGCCGTCGAGTTGGGACGCGCGCTCGCCGCCGCTGGTGCCGAGCTTGCGCGCCGCACCACCGTGCCCGACCGGCCCGACGCGATCCGTGCCGGGGTCGCGGAAGCCCTGGACCGCACGGGCTTCGTGCTCACCACGGGTGGCCTCGGCCCGACACGGGACGACATGACGAAACGGGTCGTCGCGGAGCTCCTCGGCAAACGGCTCGTGCTCGACGAGCAGCTGCTCGCGAGCCTGGAGGCCCGTTTCCGGCGGCTGGGACGCCCCATGCCGGCGATCAACCGGACACAGGCCGAGGTTCCCGAGGGTGGCACGGTGCTCCCCAACCCGCGCGGCACCGCGCCGGGCCTGTGGCTGGAAGACGACCGCGGCCGCGTGGTCGTGCTGCTGCCCGGCGTCCCGCGCGAAATGCGCGGACTGTTGATCGACGAGGTAATCCCGCGGCTCATCGCGCGCCAGGACGACCAGCGCCGCGTCGTGCTGTCGCGCACGGTGCGCACGACGGGGATCGCGGAGTCCGCGCTCGCCGAGCGGGTGGGGCCGATCGAGGCGGACATCCTGCCGCTCACACTTGCCTACCTGCCCTCGGTAGATGGCGTGGACCTACGCGTCACGGCATGGCAGCTCGAGCCGCGGGACGCGGAGACGCGCCTTGCCAGCGTCGTGCCGCGGCTCGTGGCCGCTGCGGGCGAGCACTACTACGGCGCGGACGACGCGGACTTGGCTGCCGTGGTGCTCGACCAGTTGCGCCACGGGCGCCACCGCTTGGGGATTGCCGAGTCGTGCACCGGCGGGATGGTCGCGGAGCGGGTCACCAACATCCCCGGCGCCTCGGACACGTTCATCGGCGGCGTCGTGGCCTACGCCGACGTGGTCAAGACCGCGGCGCTCAAGGTGCCGCTCGAGACGCTCGAGGCTCACGGCGCCGTGTCCGAGGAAACCGTGCGCGCGATGGCCGAAGGCGCCCAGCGCCTGTTCTCGGCAGACTGCACGATCGCGGTCACGGGCATCGCCGGGCCCGGGGGCGGGACGCCCGAGAAGCCGGTGGGGACCGTGTGGCTCGCCGCTCGCGTGCACACCACCGCGCAGGCGGTGAAGCGCCTGCTCCCGGGCGACCGGGACGAGATCCGCCGCCGCTCAGCGCAGGCGGGGCTCGACCTCCTGCGCCGTCTGCTCGCCCAATCCTAAGATGCCCGCGCTCACCGCTCCCGACGGGACGCAGCTGACCTACGACGCGTACGAGGCGGCGGCCCCACGCAGCGCCGTGCTCGTGCTCCACGGCTGGTCGGACCACGCCAGTCGCTGGCGCGAGACGGGCGAGCGGCTGCGCGCTGCGGGGTATTCAGCCTATCTGCTCGACCTGCGGGGCCACGGGCGCTCGGGCGGCCGGCCGGGCCACTTGTCGCGCTTCAGCCAGCTGCTCGGCGATCTCCAGGCGTTCCGGCGGGTGGTGCGCATCCGCACCGAGCGGCCCCAGCAGCTCCTCGGGCTCTCGTTTGGCGCCCTCGTCGTACTCCGCTATTTGGAGACCCAGCCGAGCGACCCGATCACCGGAGCCGTCATCGTCGCCCCCTTCTTGGGACTGGGATTCCGGCCGCCTGCCTGGAAGCTCATCGCGGCCCGCATGCTCGCGGACCTCTGGCCCACGCTCCCGATCCCCGCTCGCATCGATCCCGACACGCTGAGCCGCGATCCCACGGTTAACCAGGCCTACGCCGAGGATCCCGCCGTGCACGGCATCATGACGCCCGGGGCGTGGCGCGAGATCCAATGGGCGCAACGCGCGGTGGCGGCGGACAGCGCCCGCATCGAGTCGCCGCTCCTGTTTCTGCTGGGGGGTGAGGACCGGATTGTCGACGGGCAGCTCGCCCGCGCGTTCGCCGACAGTCTGAAGACGAGCGTGCGGATTCGCTCCTATCCCGAGATGTACCACGAGGTGCTGCACGACCCCCAACGCGACCAGGCGTTCGGCGACGTCGTAGCGTTTCTGCAAGCGCCGCTGTAACCATCGCCGCCAGTCTCGCGTAGGGAGCGTGCTCGACACTCCGAGAACGTGCGGCTATCTTCTTGCCACGTGGCCATTTCCAGAATTTGTCCCGACCGGGTCGGCCAAAACGGCGCATTCAGGCGGCACGCCGCTTGCGAGTGAAGCGGATCACCATGGACGATAAGAAGGAGCGATCGCGGCTCGGTGACGAGCCCGCGAGAACGGATGCCGGGGCGCCGGGATCTGGGTCCGGCGCGCTGGTCGAGCCGCCCGAGGAGGCGGTGGCGCGGCTCGAGGCGCAGCTCGCTGAGCTCCAGGACCGCTATCTGCGACTCGCCGCCGAGTACGACAACTTCCGCAAGCGCACCGTCAAGGAGCGCACCGAGCTGTGGGCCAAGGCGCAGGCCGACCTGGTGCAGCGCCTGGTGGACGCGCTCGACGATCTGGCCCGCTTCGCCCACGTCGACCCGAGCCAGACCGATCCCAAGACGCTCCACGATGGCGTGGACATGGTGGAGCGAAAGCTGTGGAAGGAGCTCGAGGCCGCAGGGGTCACCCGCGTCGATCAGGTCGGCGTCCCGTTCGATCCGCATGTGCACGAGGCGGTCACCACCGGCCCCGCCGACCACGCGGCGAAGGACCATACGGTCGGTGCGGTGTTGCAGTCCGGCTACCAGCTAGGCGGCGTCCTGATTCGGCCCGCGCGTGTGGTCGTGCTCACCTGGCAGGGTGAACGCGGCTGATGGCGGCGCAGGACTACTACCAGACCCTCGGGGTACCCGAGACCGCCACGACGGACGAGATCAAGAAGGCGTTTCGCCGGCTCGCGAAGCAATACCACCCCGATCGCAACCCCAACAAGCCGCAAGCCGCCGAGCGCTTCAAGGAGATCAACGAGGCGCACGACGTCCTGAGCGATCCCGAGAAGCGGAAGAAATACGACCAACTGCGCCGCTACGGGGCGTTCGCTGGCGCCGGCCGCGGATTTCGCAGTGACGCCGGTACCCCGACATCGGAAGGCGCGGGCGTCGAGTTCGATCTGTCCGATCTCGGCTCGTTCGGCGGGCTCGGGGACCTCTTCTCCTCGATCTTCGGCCGGCGTGGCAGCGGCCCGCCCACCGACGACGAGGAGGAGATCGAGACGACAGTATCGATCCCGTTCCGCGTCGCGGCGCTCGGCGGCAAGGTGCCCGTGACGCTCACCCTACCCGCCGTCTGTCCGACCTGCAACGGCTCGGGTGGAGCTCCCGGTACGACGTTCTCCACCTGCCCCGAGTGCAAGGGACGGGGCACGATCTCCTTCGGCCAAGGGGGATTCGCGGTAACGCGCCCCTGTCCCGTGTGTCGCGGGCGCGGCAAGGTGCCGGCGGAACGGTGCCCCACCTGCCATGGCTCGGGCGAGGTACGTCAGGAGAAACACCTCGTGATCACGATTCCGTCGGGCACGGAGGACGGCACGCGGCTGCGCCTCCGGGGACAAGGTGCCAAGGGACGGGGCGACATCGTCGTGATCATCCAGGTCGAGCCCGACCGGTTCTTCCGCCGCGAGGGGCTCGACGTGATCGGCGTCGTGCCCGTCAACCTGGCCCAGGCCCTGCTCGGCTCGAAGATCAAGGTCCGGACCCTCGATGGCAAACGCGTCGTGCTGCGCGTGCCCCCGGGCACCCAGCACGGCCAGAAATTCCGCATCGCGGGTCAGGGAATTGAGCGGAACGGGCGACGCGGGGATCAGTATGTGGAGATCCGCGTCGAAATTCCGGAGCACCTGACGCCGGAGCAGGAAACGGCGCTGCGCTCCTTCGCCGAGAAGAGCGGGATGAAGTACTAGCCGTGCCCTCCGGGCCGCCGGAGTCGCTCGGCGCGGTCTCCTCCCACACACCGCAGATCAGTAGGGAAGCGACCGCACCATCACGAGTGCGCTCTGCGGGCAGGCCGTGGTGAACTCGGCGGAGCCGAGCACGGCCGCGTCCACGTCGGCGCGCGCGACCGGCCGGAACCCGAGCTTCGGGAAGAACTCGCTGGCGGTCTCGGTGAGGAGATAGACGGCCGCCACGCCGCGCTGGCGCCCGAGGTCCAGGGCGGCGGCGGTGAGCGCTTGCCCGAGCCCTCGCCCGCGTTGCGCGGACGAGACGGCGACCGAGCGGAGCAGCGCGGCCCTGCCGTACAGCTCCAAGGCCGCGGTGCCCACGAGGGCACCGTCGTCGCGCGCTACCAGGGTGGTCGCGAGGTGGGCATCGAGACCGGCGCGAGGTAGGCGGTTGTCGTCCAGGAGCTGGAAGATGGCGGGGAGGTCGGCGGGCGTGGCGGCTGCGATGGTCGGTAGCAAGAGCGTGCTCCCACGCCGTCGTGTGTCGGCCGCGCCAGTGGGTCTTGCTCGCAGCGCGGGGGGGTGGTAGTCTTGGGGCCCGTGTGGACGTTCGCCGCTCCGGTGTCGAATCGCAACCTCGCCCCGACCTCCGGGGACCCGACGGCGTAGCGTTCCACGAGTTCCGTTAACGCCAACGCCCCCGGGTTCTACCGTGCCGGGGGCGTTGAGTCTGAACTAGGGTCGTGTAGCGGACCCGCGGACGTGGCGGGACGACCTTGGAGTGATGCGGTGGGGTGTAGGTCAACTGGCAGACCGCCCGGCTGTTAACCGGGAAGTTGGAGGTTCGAGTCCTCCCGCCCCAGTTAGAGTTACGCGCCCGCGGTGTCGATTGTGGTGTCGATTGGGCTATGCGGGCTTGGCCCGGACGGTGCGCTGGCGGGTGGCCAGCGCCTGGCGCATCGTGGCATGGTCGGCTTGCTGGTAGGACTTCAGGATGGTCTGCGCGTTCTTCCAGCCACCCAGTTCGCACAGGTCCTTCAGCGGAGCGTGCTTCAACGCCGTCGCGAATGCCCGGCGTAGGCTATGCCACCCGAGACCGGCTTCGTGCGTGATACCCGCCAATCGCTCCGCCTGTCGCCACCACTGCCTGAAGATATGCCGCGAGCTCTGCCTCGTAGAATCGGTCACTGCAGCAAAGACCCACGCGTCTCCGATTGACGGTCGCTCGGCACGCGCTCGCTGAAGCACCGCGATGGCGGCCGGTGTGAGCGGCGTTTCGTGATCGAAGCCGATCTTGTCGTTCTGGCCTCGCCAGTGGACCACCCCCCGCTCGAAGTCGATGTCCGACCACCGAAGGGAGATGACGGCGCCAAGGCGATGGCCCGTCTCGCGGGCGAGCACCAGGCCAAGGTCAAACAACGGACTGACCTTGCGACTGACCCGCAGCATGGCCTCGTATTGCTCATCCGCGAGCAACGGTCGGCGCGGCTCGTCGTCCTTGGGGCGCGGCATGCCTTTGAGGGGATTCCGCTCCAGCAGCGGTTCGCCTTGCTCGTCCCGCGCCGCCGCAGCCCAATTGAGTACGGCTCGCAGGAATTCGAGGTCGTAGTCAATCGTTCTATTGCGAAGGGGGCTACCGCGCACCCGGCCGCCGCGTTTATCTCCGCTGTCCCGCCGCCATTCGATGAACCGATCCCAGTCGCGGCGATTCAGGGTCCGGGCCTCTCGATCTGACCCGAAGAACTGCAGGAACAACCGGGCCGCATATCGGTCGTGCGCCTGCACGCTGCGGCTCTTCCGCGGTGTCACCTCACGTACGTAGATGTCAAAGAGCGCACTCAACTTGAGCCGTTGTCCGGGCGGGACTACGCCGCGCCGGAGCGCGCTCGCGAGCTCCTCAGCTTTCGCCTTCGCGGCTTCGGGATCGCGGTGCCCGAGGGCGATCCGCGTCCGCCGGCCGCGGTCGGAGAATTCGAGAAACATCCGGCCGGTTACGAGATGCGCGAAAGCGCGCACCCGGTTCCGACCGCGCTCGCCAGTGGAATAGCTCCACTGCTGCTTGTTCGCACGAGTCATCGTGTCTCTCCTTGCTAAGAGTCCACGACGGCCCGCGCGATCTGCCGGGGTGTTGCGCCCATCAAAGTGGGCGGCCGCTCGGCCGCCCGCAAGCTGGTCGCCTTGCGCGGCAGGTCGCGCCGCAAAATGCGCGGTGCCCGCCGACGCCCAGCATTGGGAATAGCGCCGTCTCGCACCTTGCGACCGAGATGGTCGCGGGAGTACCCCGACTCAGCCTCAGCCTGTGCGAGGGTCAGCGGTTCCATGAGATAGGTACTGAGCGCCTCCTCAAGCTCCGCCGCCGCACGCTCGAACGCGGCCGCGGTCGGCGCCGTGTATAGCCGCAGTTCGTCGGCGCGCGCTCTCCACTTCCGCATCAGGCCGTCCAATGACATCGACCTGATCATGGCACCACCGTTCGGAGCGACGGCTCCGATGCGGGCGAGTTGATCGGGGCGGAAGCGAATGAGCTTGGTGGTGGTGTGGCGCGGAGTGAGGGGCATGGGCTCCGGAGCAGCGGGCGGCCGGGATGCGAGTGCTCTCACCTATAAGTAGTCCCGAACGGGGGAGAGCGTGCTGCCACGGAACTCCTGCCATGGGGGGCGCGCGCGGTCGGTTGGGAGTCGGGGTGAGGGAGGGTGTGCCCTTGAGCGCCCGCACGGGCGCGAATGGGCAAGCTGGAGGGATTCGGTGCACGCGCACCGGCGCGTGCACCGATATCCCTCCACTAGCTTGCACAACCAGGAGCAGCGCGGAACTCAGTGCAGGTATGGAATCGCCCTCAAACGATGGTCACAACACAGGCGGGTTCGCGTCGGGCGGCGCCCCCCGCCCTCTTTACGCAAGATCCTCGAAGTCCCTCACGTCTGTCTGCCAGGCACACGCAACAAGGGGACGGCCATGGCACAACCCACGCAGCCGTCACGAACGCCCCATGTCGTTCCTCGTCTGACCTTCTTCCAGGAAGCCGGCGCAGACGCTGAACTCCCACAGCTCAGCGTAAATCGCGGTGTCGCGGATGAACCCCGCGCTCTCTCCCTGTGTCAGGGCGTCCCAGCACACCCGCTCGCCCACCTTCACGGCGCGCGCCACCACGGGGCCGAGCGCCGTAGGAGGCGTGGTCTCCGCCTCCCGACGCAACCGCACGACGTCACGCACGGCCGCTGCGTTCGTGGCGGCAGCTTGCAGCTCACTCAGGATCAGCGACAGCTCGCCGACAAGATACTGCTGTGTCATCTCCACCACGCCGGCTTGAACCCGCTACTCGGCCCGACCGAACGCCTTGATCTCCTCGAGTTCCTGCGGCGAGAGTTGGCGCGGCAGCTCGCCGCGAGCCACCTTCTCTGCCTGGACCTGCCGGCGGATGACCTCCACGACCTCGGGGTTCGCCAGCGTAGTCGTGTCGCCGACATCGCTGAAGTTGGAGATTCCGGCGATGACCCGGCGCATGATCTTTCCGGAACGCGTCTTCGGCATGTCGGGAACGATCCAAACGTTCTTGGGTCGGGCGATCTTGCCGATCGCGGTCTCGATTGCTTTGGCCACCTTCTCCTTGATGTGGGGGCTGGAAACAACACCCGGCTTGACCGATACGTACATCTCGACCGCCCGCCCCCTGAGCTCGTCCATCACCGGGACCGCGGCGGCCTCGGCGATCTCCTCGACCGTGATGCTCGCCGACTCCAGCTCCTTCGTTCCGAGGCGGTGTCCGGCCACGTTGATTACGTCATCCACTCGGCCGAGGATCCGGAAGTAGCCGTCGGCGGCCTGGACCGCGCCGTCACCCGCGAAGTACGGCCAGTTGCGCCAGTCCTTGCTGTTCTTGTCCCGGCAGTACTTCGCGTAGTAGATCTGCACGAACCGCTCGGGCTGGCCCCAGACCGTCTGGAAGATCCCGGGCCAGGGGTTACGGATGCAGATGTTGCCGGCCCGGCCACTCCCGGCCTCGACCACGTTTCCCTTTTCGTCGTAGATCACGGGATAGATCCCCAGGACCCCCGGACCGCAACTCCCGGGCTTCATCGGCTGAAGGGCGGGGAGGGTGCTGCCCAGGAACCCGCCGTTCTCGGTCTGCCACCAGGTATCGACGATGACCGCGTTGCCCTTGCCGACGACGTCGTGATACCAGCGCCAGACATTCGGCTCGATCGGTTCGCCCACCGTCGTCATGTGCTTGAAGCGGTAGTTGTACTTCTTCGGCTCGTCCGGGCCGAGCTTGCGCAACATGCGGATCGTGGTGGGCGCAGTGTGGAAGATGGTTACACCGAGCCGCTCGGCGATCCGCCAGGGGCGGCCGGGATCCGGATAGGTGGGCACGCCCTCGTACATGACGCTCGTCGTGCCGAGCGACAGGGGGCCGTAGACGATGTAAGAGTGCCCGGTAATCCACCCGATGTCGGCGAAGCACCAATAGGTGTCCTCAGGGTGGATGTCCTGGTAGTACTTCGAGGTGCCGGTGACGTAGGCGAGGTAGCCGCCGGTCGAGTGCTCGCACCCCTTCGGTCGGGCCGTGGTGCCGCTGGTGTACATGAGGAACAGCGGCGCCTCGGCGGGCATGGAAACCGGCTCTACCACCCGCCCGCGATAGTCACCGAGCACCTCGTCCACGAAGAAGTCCCGGCCCGGGACCATGGGGCTCTTGGACGCATACTGGCCGCGGTGCCGTCGCCACACCAGCACCTTGGCGACCTCGACGCCGAGCGCCCGGGCCTTCGCCACGGCCTCGTCGGCCTTGGCCTTGTGGTCGATCAGCTCGCCGTTGCGGTAGTAGCCATCCATCGTCACCAGGATGTGGCTGCCCGAGTCGGCGATCCGCTCGCCGCACGCCGTGCCGCTGAACCCGCCAAATACCTCGGAGTGGACGACGCCGAGCCGGGCGCAGGCCAGCATGGAGACAGGCAGCTCCGGAACCATCGGCAGGTGGAAGGTCACCCGGTCGCCCGTCTTCACCCCGGCGAAGTCCCGCATCAGCGCAGCGAACTCATTCACCCGGCGGTAGAGCTCCTGGTAGGTAACCGCCTTGGAATCCTCCTCCTCTGGCTCAGGGACCCAGATCAACGCCGCCTTATTCCGCCTCGTCGCCAGGTGGCGGTCCACGCAGTTGTAGGAGGCGTTCAGTCGGCCTCCCACGAACCACTTCCAAAACGGCGGGTTGCTCGTGTCCAGGGTCGTGTGCCAGTAGGCATCCCAGGCGAGCAGGTCGGCGTACTCCTTGAAGCACTCGGGGAAGTGCCGCTCGCTGAATCGCTCGAACAAGGCCGGGTCGGCCGCGTTTGCCTGCGCGATGAACGTTGCGGGAGGGTAGTAGTACTCCTCCTCTCGCCAGTGCACGGCGATCTGCGCCTCGGAGACCTCCGTCTCCTGCTCTGCTGCCATCGCTCCACCTCCCGCGGGAAGACGACTTGGGGACGCCAGACTAACGCCGGGGTAACCGACCGGTCGGGGACGGGACCGCCTTACCGTCGACAGACCGCTGAGTTCGTCTGCTTCGCGCTATGCTCCTTTCGAGTGCCAACCGGAGGCGGCTACCGCACCGGTTTGCCGACCGCCGCCCCGGGCGATAGACGACTTAGGCCCGTTCTCAGCGTCGGGAGGGGCGGCGGGGCGCTCCCGACCGGCGCGCCGCCCAACCCCGGACACGCGCGGACACATAGCGCCGCGGCGCCGGGCGTGTCAAGGCTTGAGTACGCGAGCCTCTCCTCCGAGACCCGTGCCGCATCCATTCACGAAGAGGTATGATCAGTGCACATGGCGCCCATTGACCTTCTCACGTTTCGACTCAGCCAGCCGGGTGCTGTCCTGACCGGGATGCTGCTGGGAACTGGGGCCGGAGCGCTGGCCGGTTGGCCGACCGGACTCGGAGTCGCAGCTGCGGTGACGGCGCTCCTGCTGATGCAGTCGTTCATTCCGCGGCCCGCAGCTCGAGCAGATAATTCCAGCGACTCGGTGCCCACCCCGATCACGCCGCACGGTGTAGAGGTCTACCACGTGAGCGATCTACTTCTGATCGACCGCGCCTCGACCTTCCTAGACACGCTCCAGAGCATGGGCCAGCGGCCCGGCGTTTTGATATTGGACCTGACCGGGCTGGATGGGGTTGACGCCACCGCACTTCGTGTTATCAAGCAGATGCTCGACCGGGCAAGCGGATCTGGGATGCTGGTGCTCGTGGCAGGCCGCGGCTCGTCGATGACTGAAGCAGTCAGCCCGTCCAAAGCTCTTCCCGAGAGTGTGGTGTTCGATTCGCTCGACGACGCTGTGCAGCGAGCGCGGGTCCACTTACTGCGGGACAGGGGCAGTCGACCTCGGCCCTAGGCTCCGATGTCGGTCGCGATAGACGTGCCAAGAGCGCGCCTTCACCGCGCCCGCAGGTGTCGCTGAAGCACCAGAGGACAATCCCCAATGCAGCTGGGCATACGAGAAGCCGCCTCGTACTTGGACGTGGACGAAGCCACGCTCCGACGGTGGATCCGCACTCGAGGGGTGCCGGTTCACCGAGCGGACGAACGACTTCATCTGAACGCCATTGAGTTGTGGGAGTGGGCGACTGAGAACGGGGTGCCCGTGTCCCGGCGCCTGCTGGACCAGGCGCGTCGTCAGCCCGAGGAAGTCCCTCCGCTCTCGAGTCTGTTGGTGACAGGGGGTATTCACTACGAGGTCGCCGGGGAGACGAAGTCAGCCGTCCTGCGGCAGATCGTGAACCTCCTCCCACTGCCTCCTGAGGTGGATCGGGAGTTCCTCGTCACGGTCCTCGAGGCGCGTGAGGCCATGGGCTCGACGGGTATCGGGGACGGCATTGCGATCCCCCATGTGCGCAATCCGATTCTGCTTCACGTGCCGGCGCCGTTCGTGACGCTCTGCCTACTCCACCACCCCGTGGAGTTCGACGCGGTGGACGGGAAACCAGTGCACGCGCTGTTTTCGGTCATCAGTCCCACGGTGCCGGCGCACTTGCGGATCCTCGCGCAGCTGGCCGTCGTCCTGCGGGATGGAGGACTTCGGCAGGACCTGTCCTCGCGCGCCGCCGTCGACCGCGTTCTAAGCCGCATCCGCGTTCTGGAGGCTCGCCCCAGCGGCGCTCACGCCGCGCCGTCGGAACCCGCGTGACCGTCTTTTTTCTCGGCATCGCGGTCATCCTCGCCGCGGGCGGCGCTGCGTGGTCACTGCAAGGGCGGACGCGCTTCGCCGACCCCGTCTTCGCCACGCTGACCACGCTCGGTTGTGCGGCGGGCTTGGTCCCGGCCGTGCGTGTGCTGGTCGGCGGACCTGCAGTCGGCGTTTCCTGGGAAATGGGGGCGCCGGGAGGGACTTGGGCCTTCGGGATCGACTCGCTATCCGCGGTATTCCTGGTAGTTGTGCTCGGGGTCGGGCTGGCGAACGTGCTCTACGGCATCGCGTACCTGGCGCCGGAACGCGCCCACCGGCCGGTGGGAAGCGCGCATTTGCTGACCGGCCTGTTTCTGGCCGCCATGGCCCTCGTGGTGACGGCCCAGGCGATCATGCCCTTCCTCGTTGCTTGGGAACTGATGGCGCTTACCGCCTACCTGCTCGTCGTGTTCGAGGACGAGCAGGCGGACGTCCGTCGGGCGGGGCTCGTCTATCTCGCCGCCACCCACATCGGGACGCTCGCGCTGGTCGCCATGTTCGCCCTGTGGGGCACCCGGGCCGGCGGGTTCACCTTCGACGCGTTCGCCCGCGCGAGTTTGCCCGCCAGCGGCGCGGCCGTGCTCTCCCTCGCGCTCGTCGGGTTCGGCCTCAAGGCGGGCCTCGTGCCGCTCCATTTCTGGCTCCCCGGTGCGCATGCGTCCGCGCCCTCGCACGTGTCCGGCCTCATGTCGGGCGTCATGATCAAGACGGGGATCTACGGTTTGTTGCGGGTCATCAGCCTCGTCGGGGCGGTGCCCGCTTGGTGGGGCTGGACTGTGCTGACGCTCGGGATCCTGTCGGGGGTGCTTGGCGTGTTGTGGGCCCTGGCTCAGCATGACCTGAAGCGGCTCCTTGCCTATCACAGCATCGAGAACATCGGCATCATCTTGCTCGGCATGGGTGCAGGTGCCTTGGGCGTCGCATATCAGGCGCCCGCCGTGGCGGTTCTGGGCTTCGCCGGCGCCGTGCTCCACACCGTCAACCACGCCCTGTTCAAGAGCCTGCTGTTCCTCGGTGCCGGGGCGGTGTTCCGCGCCACCGGGACCCGCGCGATCGACCAATTGGGGGGGCTCGCGCGCCGAATGCCCTGGACGTGGGTCGCGTTCCTTGTCGGCTCGGTGGCGATCATCGGCCTACCGCCTCTCAACGGGTTCGTGAGCGAGTGGCTCGTGTATCAGGGCCTGCTGCGAGGCGGCCTCGCCGTCGGCCCCGTGCGTGTGGCCGTGCTGGGAGTGGCTGCGTTGGCGCTCATCGGTGGGCTCGCGCTTGCATGTTTCGCCAAAGTGGGGGGCGTGGTGTTCCTCGGGGAGCCGCGCAGCGCCGCCGCCGAACAAGGACGCGAACAGACCGCGGGATATCTCTTGCCGATGGCGGCGCTCGCGCTCGCCTGCGCCGTGATCGGGTTCCTGCCCTCCGTCGCCGTGCAGCCCGTCTTGGCCGTCGCGGGGAGCATCGCCGGTGCGTCCCTTGAGACTCTGCAACCGACCCTCGGCCCGGTCGTCCGCGCGGCGTGGGGGATCAGTCTGGTTTCCGGCGGGGTCGTCCTCCTGCTCATCGTCGGATGGGCGTGGCGGCGGGCGCTCGAGCGTCGCCGGTCCCCTGCGTGGAGTGAGACGTGGGCGTGCGGCTACGTGGGGTCGACGCCGAGAATGCAGTACACCGCCGCCTCGTTCGCGGCGCCGCTCTTGCAAGCGTTCGGACGTGCTGCAGGAGTCCGTACGGAGCGCACCCCGGCGGCATTCCACACTCACCCCGTCGACTTGGTGCTTGAGGGCGTCGTGCTTCCCGCGTGGCGCCAGGTGTGGAGGGTCGCCGAGGCCATTCGACCGGTTCAGCAGGGCCGCCTGCACACCTATCTCCTCTACATCATCGGCGTGCTCCTGGCGCTGCTCCTCTACTTGTGGCTCGGTGCGCGGACGTGATTTCCTGGACCGCGATGTGGACATTGGGGCTCGTGCTGGTCATCGCCCCGCTGCTCCCGGGACTCGCCACCAAGACGAAGTCTTGGCTGACCGGTCGCCGCGGCGCCCCGGTGCTGCAACTCTACTTCGACCTCGGCAAACTGTGGCGCAAGCGGTCCACCTACAGCCGCACGACGACGTGGATGTTCCGGTTGGCGCCAGTCACGGTCGTCGCGACTGCGCTGGGCGCGGCCTGCCTGCTGCCGCTCGATGGGCGCCAAGCGCTACTGCGCTTCACGGGCGATCTTGTCGCGTTCGCGTACCTGCTCGCACTGGGCCGCTTCGCTCTGGTGTTGGCGGGCCTCGACACGGGGTCGAGCTTCGAGGGCATGGGAGCGAGCCGCGAGGTGACGTTCTCGACGTTCGCGGAACCGGCCCTGTTCCTGGGCTTCGTCACGCTCGTTCTCCTCACGGGCAGCCTCTCGCTGAGCGGCATGTTCGGCGAGGCCCTGTTCTCGGCGTGGGCGCGCGCCGCCGCCGCGCTGGCGCTCATCGCCATCAGCTTGTTCCTCGTTCTCCTGGCGGAAAACGCGCGGGTGCCGGTGGACGATCCCGCCACGCATCTCGAGCTCACGATGATCCACGAAGTCATCGTGCTCGACCACAGCGGGCCCGAGTTGGGATTGATCCTCTACGGCAGCGCCCTGAAGCTGGCGGTGTTTGGCGCCCTGCTCGTCGGCGTGCTCGTACCGCGGGCGGCGCTGCCCGAACCCCTGGCCGCCGGGTCGTTGGCAGGCGGGCTCGTGCTTGTAGCCGTCGCGGTGGGTGTCGTGGAGGGCGTCATGGCGCGCCTCCGCCTCACCCGCGTGCCGCAGTTCCTGGTCGCGGCGTCTGCGCTCGCCGCTCTGGCCACGTTCTTGGTGCTCTTGAGGTAGCCCGTGCACCCGTCCGCCGACCTGCTCCTGGTGCTCGTCACCCTCACCGACTTCATGATTCTCGGGACGAGCCGGCTCACGACCTGCATTCGCGCCATCGCGCTCCAAGGCCTGCTGCTCGGCGCGTTACCGCTGGCTCTCACCGAGCGCTGGTCGCTTCACATCGCGGCGCTGGCCGTCGGTAGCGGCATCGTGAAATCACTGGTTCTGCCGTGGTTCTTGAGACGAGCGATTCGCGAAGCCGCCGTGCGCCGGGAGGTCGAGCCGCAGATCGGCTTCACCATGTCACTCGTGCTCGGCACGGCCGCAGTGGCGATCGCCTTCGGGGTGGCCCAGCGGCTGCCGCTTCCCGAGGGCACAAGCGAGCTCCTTGTACCGGTGGCGCTCGCCACGGTGATCATGGGATTCCTGGCGCTGACGACGCGCGCCAAGGCGGTCACGCAGGTGGTCGGGTATCTGATGCTCGAAAACGGGATCTATCTGTTCGGGCTGACCAGCGCGGAACGCGTGCCGTTCCTGGTGGAGGTCGGCGTCCTGCTCGACGTCTTTGTAGCGGTCTTCATCATGGGGATCGTGGTCTTTCACATCAACCGCGAGTTCGATTCGATCTCGTCTACGCGGCTGTCGGAGCTGCGCGACTGATGCTGCTGCTCGCACTCGTCCTGTTGCCCCTGCTCGGCGCGCTAGGCGCCTACCTCCACCGCGCCGAAGCCCACCGGACGGCCTGGCTGGTCTCGGTCGCGGCGCTCCACCTGGTCCTGGTCGGGCTCGTCTGGATGGCGCCGCCGCCGGCCGTGCTCGACGGGTGGATCGCGGTGGACGCGCTCGGCCTCATCATCCTCACGCTCGCGAGCCTGCTGTTTTTCGTCAGCGCGCTCTACACGGTGGGGTACCTCCGCCGCGAGAGCCCGCGGGGCGGCCGTGCGTTCGTGAGCTGCATCCTGGCGTTCCTGGCCGCGGTGACGCTCGTGACGCTGAGCCACCACTTCGCCGTCCTGTGGATCGCGCTGGAAGCGAGCACCCTGGCGGTGGCCCCGCTGATCTTCCATCGACATGACCGCCGCTCGCTCGAGGCGGTCTGGAAATACTTGCTCATCTCGTCCGTCGCCATCGCGCTCGCGCTCCTCGGGACCTTCTTTGTCGCCACGGCGCAGGCGACGGCTCCGGGAGCCCGGCCGCTCATGCTGGAGGACCTGGTCGCGAACGCGGCACGACTGCATCCGGCCTGGCTCAAGGCGGCCTTCGTCTTCCTGTTGATCGGATACGGCACGAAGATGGGGCTCGCCCCGATGCACACCTGGAAGCCCGATACGTATGGTGAGGCGCCGAGTGTCGTCGGCGCGCTCATGGCCGGAGCGCTCACCAGCGCCGCGTTTCTCGGGCTCGCGCGCATCACCGAAGTCACGGCGGCCGCGGGACTGGGTTCCTTCACCCGACCGCTGCTCGTGTCCTTCGGCCTGTTCTCGATCGCGGTAGCGGCGGCCTTCGTGGTCGGCCAGACCGACCTCAAGCGACTCCTGGCGTACTCGAGTGTCGAGCACATGGGGCTTCTCGTCTTGGGCCTCGGACTCGGCGGCCTCGGCGCCTACGGGGCCACGCTGCACGTGGTGACCAACGGACTGACCAAGGGTCTCCTTTTCCTGGTCGTGGGGAACGTCGTCCTCGCCGCGGGGACGGCCCAGGCACCTGCGATGCACGGGCTCGCGCGCCGGCTCCCGATCTCGGGCAGCCTCTTGCTCGTCGGCCTGTTCGCCGTCACCGGGTCCCCTCCCTTCGGCGTGTTCGTAAGCGAGTTCACCATTCTCCGCGCCGCGTTCGCCGGAGGGCAACTCTGGGTCGCCGCTACCCTCCTCGTCCTGCTGGTCGTCATCTTCCTCGGGTTAGCGGGCACCGTCCTCGAGATCGTGCACGGAGCGCCGGACCGCCGCGACGGCCGGGAACCCGCTTGGCTGGTGCTCGGACCGCTCGCTCTCGCCGCGGCCGTGCTCCTCCTCGGGATCTACATCCCGCCGCCGCTCGAAAGCGCGCTGCGCCAGGCCGCCGCCGCTCTGGGAGGACTGGCGCCGTGACGCGTTTCGACACGCTCGGCCTGCGCAACCGACGGGCTATCCCGTGGTCCGCTGTGCCGCGGGAATCGGTGCAGTCGTTTGTCACAACCGTGAGCGAGGCGGTGGCGGCAGGGTGGCGGCTGATCTCGTTCTTCGGCATGCCCGACGACGCGGACGACGTGCGTCTCGTCGCGATCCTCGCCGACGATGACCGCGGCGCCTTGGGGGCGACCAGCACGAGCGTGCGCGATCGCTACCCCGCGCTCACGCCGTCGTGCCCGCAGGCCGGCGTGTTCGAGCGGGAGATCGCCGAGCAGACGGGCGTGACGCCGGAGGGGCACCCGGCGCTCAAGCCGCTGCGGCGCCACCCGCCCGACCACGTCCCCACGAACCGGCAGCTCGTGGCACGCAACCGGGAGGACTACCCGTTCTTCCGGATCGAAGGCGAGGATGTGCACGAAGTGGCCGTCGGCCCGGTGCACGCCGGCATCATCGAGCCGGGCCACTTCCGCTTCCAGTGCTACGGCGAGGAGGTACTCTCGCTCGAAATCGTGCTCGGCTACCAGCACCGCGGCGTCGAGTGCCTCCTCGAGACAGCGGAGGGACATCGGGCGGTGCTGATCGCGGAGTCGATCGCCGGAGACACGGTGATCGGCCACGCGGAGGCCTATTGCGGCGCCATCGAGGCGCTCGCCCGGAGCCGGAAGACGCCGCGCGCGCAGACCATTCGGGGAATCGCGCTGGAGCTTGAGCGGCTCGCGAATCATATCGGCGACCTGGGAGCGATCGCTGGCGATGTGGCATTCCAGCCCGGCGCGGCCTACTTGGGCCGCCTGCGCGGCGAGTGCCTGAATCTCCTCATGACGTTGTCGGGCAATCGTTACGGACGCGGCCTCGTCCGCCCCGGCGGGGTGCTCTGCGACATCACGCCGGAGATGCAGACGGAGATGCGCGAGCGGCTGGGCCGCTTGAAACAGGAGCTCGAGCCCGCGCTGGCGCTGCTCTTCGACGCGGCATCGGTGCAAGCTCGGCTCGAGGGAGTGGGCGTCGTTCCGCGGGCGAGTGGCCGTGAGCTGGGGTTCGTCGGGCCCGTGGCCCGGGCCTGCGAGATCCCGAGAGACGTGCGCCAGGATCACCCCTGGGGGGTGTTCCGATTCGCCCACATCCCCGTCGCCACGGCCTGGGCCGGTGATGTGCTCGCCCGCGCGCTCGTCCGGCGCCTCGAGATCGAGCGGTCGCTTGCGTTCGTAACGGAGCAGCTGGGCGCGCTGCCCCGCGGGGACATCGGCGTCCGCTGCGGCGCGCTGCAGCCCGGCGAGGTTGTGGTCGCCATGACCGAGGGGTGGCGCGGCGAGATCGTTCATGTCGCGGTCACGGACGAGCAGGGACGGGTGCGTCGACACAAGGTCACAGACCCGTCTCTCCACAACTGGCCTGCCCTCGCGCAGGCCATGCCCGGCAACCAGATCTCCGACTTTCCGCTGTGCAACAAGAGCTTCAATCTCTCGTACGCCGGGCACGACCTCTAGCGTGAGGGACTTCGACGGTGCTTGATCTCTTGCGAACCCGCCTCCGACAGGGGCTGCGCACCACATCCTTCCCACCCGCCGCCGCGGCACTCCCGGCACGGTTTCGGGGCCGGCCGGCCTTCAACCCGGCTGCTTGCCCCGAGGGGTGCCGCAACTGCGGCGCGCGTAGCCCGTCGCCGCTGTTGGTTGCAGGACCGGCGGGACAGGCTGTTCTGGACGTTGGTGCTTGCCTGTTCAGCCCCGAAGAGGCTTCGGCCTGTCCGGCCGGAGCCATTACCTACACGGGCGACTACCGGATGGCCGCCACAGCGCGGAGGAGCCTGCTGACCCCGGACGGGCACATCGAGCTCGCCCGCCGGCTCGACGACCGGATGCGACGCTTGTTCGGACGCTCGCTGCGGTTGCGCTCGGTGGTGGCCGGGAGCTGCAACGGATGCGAGGCGGAACTCGTCGCCCTGGGCAACGTCGTCTTTGATCTCGGCCGGTTCGGCGTGCAGTTCGTGGCCTCACCGCGCCACGCGGACGGCATCGTGGTCACGGGCGCTGTGAACACCAACATGCGGCTGGCGCTCCAAAAGACGTACGAAGCGGTCCCCGAGCCGAAGCTCGTGATCGCCGTCGGGGCGTGCGCCATCAGCGGCGGGCCGTTCCGCGGGAGTCCCGAGGTGGCGGACGGCGTGGGGAACGTGCTCCCCGTGGATCTCTGGGTGCCAGGGTGCCCGCCTCACCCCTTCACGGTGCTGGACGGCCTGCTGCGCCTGCTGGGCGCGATCGAGAGCGGGAAGCGCGACCACCCCTAGCGTAGCGAAGCGACGAGGCCCGGACTCAACGCCGGGCCTCGCACGCGTTCGCGATACCTCACTTCTGTTTCGGACCACCCGGTGGTGGCCAACCGCCGGGCTTGGGCGGGTTGGGCGCCGGCGTTGGAGCAGGGTTGCCGGGCCGCTGGGGTTGCTGCGGCGGCGGCTGTGGCGCCTTCGGCGGTTGCGGGTTCCCCTTCTGGGGCTGCGAGGGTTGAGACGGTTTTCCGGGACCGGTCACAGATCTACCTCCGCGCGCCGCGGCGCGCCGTACGGGTTGAAGGGTGGTACAGACGGCTGCGAACAGCGGTTCCCTCCTCCGCTCATTTCTTCAGAGGCTGCCAGAACGGATCCTTCGGGCTCGGCTCGGTGGGCCGCCCGTGTGGTCGGCCAGCGCGTTTGCCGTCAGGAGCGCCTGGCTTCGGTGGCTGCGCCTGGGTTTCCCCGAGTGGGTCCTGCCTCGACCGTCTCGCCCAGCTTGGACAGGCTTCATGGCGATGTTTCGCGAATGCCGGCGCACTTATGCGCCAATCTCAGTAAAACAAGGCAGTTCTTGACCGCGCGAGTAAGTCTACGTATTCTGAGAACAGAGTGTCAAGGAGAGGAGACAACCCTTTGAACGGGGAGCAGATGGAGCGGGGCGACCGCTTGATGACGGTGAAGGAGCTGGCCGCGTACCTGAACTTGAACGAGCGGACCGTCCTGAAGCTGGCGGCGGACGGTCCGATGCCCGCCGTCAAGGTCGGCAACCAGTGGCGGTTTCGGAAGGCCATGATCGATGCCTGGCTCGATGACCAGATGCTCGGCATCAGTCGCCGCTACGTCGACCCGCCGCGGGCGGAGCGAGGGGGCGGGCTGCTGCTCGACCTCGCGAGCTGTTTCGCGCCCAGCCACATCCTTCCTGATCTCTTGGCCCGCACCAAGACCACGGCAGTGGAAGAACTGGCGGCTCACGCTCACGGGCTGGGGCTCGTGCGTGACAAGACGTGGTTCGTCGGCGGCCTGATTGAGCGGGAGAACGTGATGCCGAGCGCTACCGGAAACGGCACTGCGTTTCTGCACACGCTACACCGCAATCCCGAACGCGTTGTCCGTCCGTTCATGATCCTCGGGAGATCGAAGCGCGGGGTGGACTTTGACGCGCTCGACGGGGGGCTGACGCATCTCTTCTTCGTGCTCGGGCTCAAGTATGAGGAGCTGCATCTTCCCTGGCTGACGAAGCTGTCGCACATGCTCGCCCGCCCCGCGGCGGTCGGGGCGCTGCTCGCGGCGGAGGATGCGGCGGCCATCTACGAAACCCTCGCCGAGGCCGAGCGCAAGCTCCAGGCGCCGGCAGCAGTCCAGCCGTGACGGCCTTGCGAGCTGGCGTCCGCCCGAGGAGCCCCGTAAGCGTTCGGGGTACACCGAAGCCGGTTCGCAGACCAGGTCACGCGGGTGGGGGCGCGCGGAGGCTGACCATTTGAGTGAGTGGCGGGTCCGATGACGTGGTGGGATGCTTTGGTACTGATTGGCTTGGTGGGCTGTGCGGTCGGCATCGCAGCTGGCGAACTCGTGCTGTTGCTCGTGCTGCCATGGGGGAAAAACTGGCCCGGGGGCGGCTATTTCTAAGGAGGCGGGGCGCGCGGCCAGAGCACCGCATTCTGACCGGAGCACTTTCGGAATGTCCTTTGCTCTCACGCCTCCTGCGGACGCCACCTTGAATTTGCGAGAGCCGGATTGTGCGCGACGCACGTGGCACGTTTCACTACGAGGAGGCTCGATGATCGCCGCACGGAAGGCCTTACTGACCACCGCCTTCGAAGCCCTGGGACCCGAGCGCGTGACGCGCGGGCTCACCGCCACGGGGCACAACTGGAGCGATTGCTTCCTGGCCATCGCCACCGAC